>Ga0209499_1000103_pt1 | contig 58782 bp, 56 predicted proteins | sample C_130208_EF_Meta_FD_187306 | JGI IMG/M metagenome (GOLD analysis project Ga0209499, IMG submission 187306) | Freshwater microbial communities from Lake Croche, Canada to study carbon cycling - C_130208_EF_MetaG (SPAdes) (version 2) | ecosystem: Environmental > Aquatic > Freshwater > Lake...
ATTTTTTGAATTTCTAGTCTTGTAATGTTGACGCTAGTTCAAATATGACTTTCATTAAGTGTTAGAAATACTAAAAGTCTGTGAAAGGCTATCAATGAGGTCAAACATAATTTTTACGCCAAGCGGTTGATCGCCTGATCTGTCGCCTACATCTGGATTCTTGTATTTCATTGTTTCAACAAAGTCTGAGATCCAATGCTCAATGATGGATTCGTAGTTCGATATTTTTTCGTTCATGATCAAGTTAATTTTGGGTGGCAGTGCTTCTTTCATTGATGCACGTCTTACTTATCTTTCTTTGTGCGCCTCATTTTTTCTAAGCGCTACTCACAAAAAATGAATATTTTGAAGGTCGCTCTATATGTTTTTATCATTTAAAATTATGTGCTTAGCTTTTAAACATCTGTTAACCCAAGTATTCCAAATGTTAAAGTCAGTTTTTATCTTTTTTTGTTCTTTAGCATTTTTAAATTTTCATTCATTTGCTCAGACTACCCCTGAGAGTTTAGAGCTTGCTAAAAAAATACCAATTGCTGATGCTCACATGCATACCTACTACCGTGGAGGCCCATCAAGTGCTGCATTCTTGGAGCAAATGGACAAAAACAATGTTAAGTGGGGTGGCGCAGTAGGTGACTATAGAGCGGATGTCGCAGATAAACTAAAAGATAGATATATACCTGCGATTGGTCAAATGGAGTTCATGGAAGTTTTCTTCAGTCGTGGTGTTTCTGGTCTTGTAGATGATGAAAATTCAACTTTTAAACGCTTGTTTAAAAATGCAGAAGATCAGTTTTCTAATGGAACGATCAAAGGATTTGGTGAGCTACACACGAATAATAATTTAAGTGGTCCAGTAAATATTAGGCGAACGATCAGGACAGACAGTCCAGCAGTCAGAAAGATGTATTCCATTGCAAACAAATACAATGGATTCGTTCAGCTACATTCACAACATGATGACAATTTCACCATTGATATTTTAAAATTATCTTCTGAATTCCCAAACACTATTACTATTCTGTCCCATTGCCTTCCATTATCTCAGCCTAAAGATCTCGCCAATTTTTTCAGTCAGAGAAAGAATATTGTTTGTGAGATGTCTGCAACTGGTTTTGCTCATAACAAAATCTTAGGTATCAATCGCCCTGCACGTGCGTTTGATGACAACGGCTTAAGGCCAGCTTGGAAAAATTTGATTGAAACATATCCTGATCAAATCATGGTGGGTACAGATGCCTGTTGTGGTTGGTTTAACTCTTACAGCGACATGGTGAAAGAAATTCGAGAAAATTTACTCCCTTATCTTTCACCTGAATTAATGGAGAAGGTCGCATACAAGAACGCAGTTCGAATTTTCAAGCTCAATGAATAAGTTTTAAAGATTTTAATTTTCCCCTTTTTGGTACTCTATTCGTCGCACAGCGTGCAACTTTGAATTCTGTTAGGCTTTGTTTTTGAACAAGTTTTTGCGAACTACTGAACTGTCGTACGTCACCAAAGCATACACAAATGTTACACACTCATTTTTCATGCATGCAAACCATTGATTTTATTGATGTTTTTTATTGTGTCGTTATTGAGTGGGTATACAGATAGTCGTATAGATATGTATACTTTTTCAATTAGTGTTGATAACAATGGATTTACAAATCAGCAAACTACTTCCATGCATGGGTTGTATCGTGCTGCCGAACTAACAGTCAAACACAGTTTTGATTATTTTATAATTGTAACTGAATCAGTTAATCCAACCTCCATGTACGTGGCGATGCCTAGTTCTAGTAGTTCGACATTAAATAGTTATAGCTCATCAATTAGCACTACATATTCTGCAAGTAATATAATGCCAATGATTTTCCCTAATGCTTCATTTACTATTAAAACTTATAATGGTGATAAGCCAAAAGATAATCCTAAAGCCTACGATGCAAGAGAAATGATGAAATTCATTGGTCCTCAAATTGGGATTAAGAGTGAATAGTATTTTTTGAATTTCTAGTCTTGTAATGTTGACGCTAGTTCAAATATGACTTTCATTAAGTGTTAGAAATACTAAAAGTCTGTGAAAGGCTATCAATGAGCATTGGTATCCAAAACTGCAAATTTGCATTCCAATGCGATAAAAAATGGGATGACCTTGTGTCAGCGTGGACTTGGACGAAGGTTAGGTATTGTGGGGATTGCAAGCGTTCTGTCTATCTGTGTGAAACAGATGAAGAACTTGGATTGGCGTTAAAGCAAGACTACTGCGTTGCAGCGCCAGCAAATATCACTTCAAAAGCTAGCCAACCTTCAATGCTGATAGGTAGGGTGAGTAGGTAGGTAGGTTGTTGCTTATGTGACCAATGGCTAGATTAGATGCTGATGAAGGCATAGGTCAGAGGTGGATTTGGATGTAGAAAATAACTTAAATTAATATTAAAATTCAAATACTTAGATTTATTTTTTACCAGCAATTTTGACGCGACTGACTATACTACTTTATATACTACAAATTACAATTTTTAGATAATTATTTGATTTTAATAGGATTACTCTGTTGACCTCTGCCCTTAGGTGCCCTCCGAAGGCAGGGGTCGGACGTTCGAATCGTCTCGGGCGCGCCAAAGTTTACTTAATAATCAGCAGGTTGCAAGACTTTTCAAAAATTAGTAGTGTGGTAACACCTATCTTACTGCTTAATCAGACCGCCCTCTGTTAGCGCCACTGATTTCGCCACAGGCCACAGTATTGTCAACAATTCAGAGTCTAGAAATTTGCGCTATGCAAATACTGATTCAGAGCAGATGAAATCTGCGGACTAAACTTCCATCAGACTTTTGGTATCCAGGGTGCTCCTCAGCCGAAGTGTTATCGCCTTATTTAATGTTCAAAAAAGATCATGGCTAAAGGCGGCAAGCAGAAGTCATATCAATGACATCAGTGTACGCTGTAGAGCATGGCGTGCTGTGTTGATGTCAATCGATGCGGAGTCGGTGTATTTAAATTAGACCCGCATTATTTAATTCGTCTTTTGCCCAAGCATAAATAATGGGTGCGGCAATCACGCCGGCCAGACCAAACAGCGACTCCATAATCAACATGGCCGTTAAGAGCTCCCAGGCCGCAGCTTTAATTTGATTGCCAACAATACGCGCATTGAGAAAGTATTCAAATTTATGCACCACCACCAAAAATGTGAGAGAAGCCATCGCGGCGTGCGGTGAGTGGGCAAGGCTAACCACGATAATGATAGTGTTGGAGATGAGGTTGCCCAACACGGGCAATAGACCAGCAAAGAAAGTGATGATAATGAGTGTTTTAGTAAATGGCAGGTGAACGCCAAATAGAGGTAGTGCGATTGCTAGATAAATACCGGTGAGTATGGAGTTGATGAACGAAATCTTAACTTGGGCGAACACCACACGCTGGAAAGCGTTGGCTATGCCCTGCACCCGTGCTAAGAGCGCAGCAGATAGCGGCCCTAGTGAGCGGTGTGCTACAGACTCCCGCGTGACGACCATTGCACCAATGATCATGCCAATGAGTAAGTGGGCTAAGGTCAAGCCCGCTTCTCTACCAATTGCACTTAATTCGGTGGCGTGTTGGCGCAACCAACTAACCGTGGCAGTTTGTAGGTCGAAAGCAGCATTGTCAGTCGTTTGCGGTACATAATCGAGTAACCAATTGGGTAGCGAGGCTCTGGCATCTTCAATAATTTGCGCCATCTTACCGAAAAGGCTGGCCAAGCTGCCGGCATCGCTACGGAAAAAAGTCAGCGTGAAGACAATCGCCGCTGCAGTAGCACCCACAACAATCATGGCCAGAATACCGACGGCAACTAAGCGAACTCGCGTATCAGAAATGTGATTTTGTAGGCTAGGAATAATCAGTTGGACTAACTGATGCACTAATAAACCGGCCAACAGGGCAGGTAATAAATGTAATTTCAAGATCAGCACCAGTGATGCGGCTGCAATAAACCAAGTGATTTTTAGCATGATATGTAGTGCTCCGAACCGTTATTGATATTCAAATATGGATATTCAAAAATTGAATAAGAGATCGCGATCGCGTAATAATGAATACCATTGGCTATTGTTAAAAAAATGTTGCGCATGATATTGGCCAATAAGCATCTTCAAATCGGTGTGTAATCCTTAATGTAGACAAGCGATATAGACGTCGTGTTTGTAGCATTACATGCATTATTGCGAGAATGAGTTTTTGAAATCATGTGCTTTTCTGAGATAATTCCAATTATATCGTTGTGTTTCCTCCGTAATCACTTAATTTAGGTTGGCTCAAAGTGCTTGATAAGACTATTGAGGCTACAAAGCCTCTCAAACTCGGTTTTGGCTTGGCGTTTTCTGATCTGTACGATGCTGCAGCATTAATGAGGGTAGACGCTGCTTTTTTGGCGCATGTGAAGGCAGTAGATGCTGATTTGTATGAGCGCGTGTCCAGCGCGCGCTTAGATCCAGCACACGTAGCGCTTAAGGCTGAGTCGGAGTTATTGATTGCTTTATCACCACATGTAGATTCATTTATTGCCACGCTCTTTGGTATCGAATCAGAGTTGCTTGCCTTATCTGGGCAACATAACGCATTAGCACCATTGTATTTAGTGAAGCGCTTGTTTGTGCAGCGTAAGGCTGTTAATAAAGTGAAGGCCTTGGATGTAGAGCGTATCGATGGCGCTGGATTAGCAACTCAGCTTGAAGGCTGGATGGGAGAGCCGCTGACCGAAATCGCATTTGCGCGTCATGTCACGGCATGGCAAGAAGATGAGGCACAGCATGCAGAGCGTATTGATGTCGCCTTGCAATACGCAGGCTGGGCGGTGCAATCGGTGGCTGGTCAGAAACAGCATAGAGCCGGCGTGCTGTTTAAAGCGCCCCATAAATTAGATCCGCAACATTTAGTGCCTGCAACAATTGATCAAACTAAAGGCTATACCGAATATCGTTTTGATGTCAGCCAATTACGCCGTCGTGAGGGGTTTAAGCTCACGGATCAAGGTACAGATCTGACCGGTGCCTTAGATCAAGCGCACTACTGTATTTGGTGTCACGAGCAAGGTAAGGACTCATGCTCTAAAGGCTTAACAGAAAAAGGCGCGAGTGGCCGTGGCCAAGCTTCATTTAAGAAAAGTAGCTTTGGAGTTACTTTGGCAGGGTGTCCATTAGAAGAAAAAATATCAGAGTTTCACAAAGCAAAAACTGCAGGCTACGTCGTTGGCGCATTGGCCATTATTACTGTTGATAATCCAATGGCTGCGGCGACCGGTCATCGGATATGTAACGATTGTATGAAGGCCTGCATCTATCAAAAGCAAGAGCCTGTAGATATTCCCCAAGCTGAAACGCGCACATTAAAAGATGTGCTTGAATTGCCTTGGGGCTTTGAGATCTATAGCTTACTCACGCGTTGGAACCCTTTAAATATACGTAACCCTTATCCAAAGGCCTCTAGTGGTAAGCGCGTGTTAGTTGCAGGAATGGGGCCTGCTGGGTTTTCGCTGTCACACTTTTTGATGAACGATGGGCATACCGTAGTTGGTATCGATGGCTTAAAAATAGAGCCGCTACCACCAGAGTTCTCCGGTGTCGATGTGCGGGGACAGCGTGTCGCGTTTAAACCAATCTTTGATGTGCGCGAACTCTATGAGTCTTTAGATGAACGGGTAATGGCAGGGTTTGGTGGTGTGGCTGAATATGGCATTACGGTACGGTGGGATAAAAACTTTTTAAAGATTATTCGCTTGCTGGTTGAGCGTAGAGCACAATTTGCATTGTTTGGTGGCGTGCGCTTTGGTGGCACCATCACCGCTGAATCAGCGTTTGCCATGGGCTTTGATCATGTTGCCTTGGCATTAGGAGCGGGCCGGCCAACGATATTAGATATGCCCAACGGTTTGGCGCGTGGCGTGCGTACTGCATCTGACTTTTTAATGGGTTTACAACTCACCGGTGCCGGCAAAGCCGATTCGATAGCCAATATGCAAATTCGTCTGCCGGTGCTGGTAGTCGGTGGTGGTTTAACGGCAATCGATACGGCAACGGAATCCTTGGCCTACTACCCGCTGCAAGTTGAAAAATTTTTGCAACGCTATGAAACTTTGGTTGAAACTCAAGGTGAAGCTACAGCGCGACTGCAATGGGATGAGGCTGAACGTGAGATTGCCGATGAATTTATGCGCCATGCGCAAGCTATCCGTGCCGAGCGTCAAGCGGCTCAGTTGGCTGGGCGCCCTGCCAAAGTCATTGAACTAATGCAGTCTTGGGGTGGCGCAACTGTTGCTTATCGTAAACGATTAGTTGATAGCCCCTCCTACACCTTGAATCATGAAGAGGTGCACAAAGCCTTAGAAGAGGGTATCTTTTTTGCAGAAGGCCTGACTCCGCTGGCGGTAGAGGTAGACAGCACAGGTTATATTCAAGCGCTTAAAGTGTCTGTGCAACAGTATACTGACGCGGGCGAATCCCAGAGCGCAAAAGAAATCACATTGCCAGCGCGTAGTTTATTGATTGCGGCAGGCACACAACCGAATACCGTGTTAGCACGTGAAGATGCAGCACACTTTAAATTAGACGGGCGCTATTTTCAGGCGGTCAATAGGCATGGCGAACCCGTTGCGGTAGAGCATGCGATTTCAAAGCCAAATGAAATTAATGTCTTGCTATCTACAGCAGAAGATGGTCGGTGCATGAGTTATTTTGGTGACGTGCATCCATCATTCTTTGGTAATGTGGTGAAGGCTATTGGAAGTGCTAAGCAAGGCTATCCCATTGTGACACAGATGCTAAGTCATATAGCCGCTGCTTCAGCATTGAGTGATGGTGAATTCTTGGCACAGTTGAATCAAAATTTGCGAGCCACAGTTCATGCGGTAACACGTTTAACGCCTACCATTGTGGAAGTCGTGGTGCATGCGCCTATAGCGGCGCGCCGTTTTGAACCAGGGCAATTCTACCGACTACAAAATTACGAAACCCTGTCAACACAAGCTGCAAAAACGCGGCTGACTATGGAAGGCTTAGCACTGACTGGAGCATCCGTTGATACAGAACAAGGACTGCTATCAACAATAGTCTTAGAGATGGGTGGTTCATCGAATTTATGTATGGAATTAAAACCAGGAGAGCCTATTATTTTAATGGGGCCTACTGGTGCGCCAACAGAGATCCCGACCGCAGAGACAGTAGTGCTGGTGGGCGGTGGTCTTGGCAATGCCGTGCTCTTCTCGATTGGTCAGGCAATGCGGCGTGCCGGCAATAAAGTATTGTATTTTGCGGGTTACAAGAAAGTGATTGATCGCTATAAAGTGGCTGAGATCGAGGCTGCAGCCGATATTGTGATCTGGTGTTGTGATGAACAGCCTGGGTTCGCGCCAACGCGCCCGCAGGATAAAACTTTTGTAGGTAATATTGTTGAATGTATGCACAGCTATGCAACTGGAGCGTTGGGTGAACAGGCCCTAGCGATTAAAGATGCTGATCGAATGATTGTAATTGGTTCCGATCGGATGATGGCCGCAGTCGCCGCCGCACGTCATGGAGTGTTGCAGCCTTATGTTAAAGCTCAACATTTTGCGATTGGCTCAATCAACTCACCCATGCAATGCATGATGAAAGAGATTTGTGCGCAATGCTTGCAAATTCACATTGACCCGGTCACGGGCAAATCGAGTTATGTATTCTCGTGCTTTAATCAAGATCAGCCGCTAGATCATGTCGATTGGGCTTGCTTAAATCAACGTTTGCGACAAAACTCAGTACAAGAAAAACTCACCACCGCATGGTTAAAGCATTGCCTAGATCAGGTAGATTCGTCGACGGTTATGGTTTGATTTTGTGATTGATGAGTCATGGTTGAAGAGTGATGTTGAGGGGTAGTGTTGAGAGATTATAAGTGAGTGTCGTCGCGGCCGCTCTAACAGCAATTGTAATTAGAGTGAGCATCTTGACTCACAAATCAATGTGGTCAATACAGATTGTCATGAGAAAGTCTAGCGGTAGACTAATCGACGCGGAGACCGGCAATTTTGGCAATTTTACCGATGCGCTCATAGTCAGAGCGAATATAACGTCCAAACTCTTCAGGTGTTGATGGTGCTGCCTCACCGCCTTGGAGTATAAATTGATCTTTAATCTCGTTGGTGGAGAGTAGTTTGTTAATTGCTTTATTCAACACAGCAATAATTTGAGGTGACGTGCCTTTGGGCACGACAATGCCGGCCCAATTGGTTGAAAAGTAACCGGGTACGCCAGCTTCGGCGGCTGTGGGTATGTCTGGCAATTGTGGCGTGCGTTTGTCTGCACTCACAGCTAAGGCCCGGATACGGCCAGCCCGCACGTGTGGTAGTGGTGCACCTATAGGGGCAAATGACCATTGAGATTCGTTAGCGACAACAGCAACGATCGAGGCCCCTGCGCTCTTATAAGGCACATGAATCGAGCGCACGCCTGCCATGGTAGTGAATAGAACGCCGGCTAAATGACCTACAGATCCTACACCTGGGGAAGCCATTGAGAGTTGATCTGGCTTCGCTTTCAGATGAGCGATAAATTCTTTTAAATTGGTAGCGGGAACAGAGATATGTATTGTCAGTAAGTTTTGACCCGTATCAGTTAAAGATACAGGTAATAAGTCTTTTAGTGCATCGTAGGGCATTTTGGGATAGACATGAGGTGCAACAGCGAGCCCGGGTAAATTGCCCCGAGCAATGGTGTAGCCGTCCGGAGCGGAGCGCGCGGCGATGTCAATGCCCATCATGCCGCCTGCACCTGGGCGACTATCGACGACCACTTGCTGGCCTAATGCTTCGCCGAGTTTTTGTGCAATGATGCGGGTGAATAGGTCGGCGTTAGAGCCTGGGCCATTGGGCAAAATGTAGCGAATGGGTCGTGTCGGATAGTCCCCAGTCTGACGTGAGTGAGCGCTATAAACGGACATCGCAGAGATTGCTATGGCTGATAATGCAAGGAGTCTTGAAATGTATCGTAAAGTTGTGATGTTCAAATGGATTCCCTCAATAGCGATGTCAATGTGAGCTTGCTGGCGGATTCTCTGGTAAGAGAATATATATGGGATTTAGGGTTAAAGGCTGCGCTTGTAGGGTAGATTAAATCATAAAATCGCACGGCGTGATGAGAATGTAAATTTTCAATCGATTGTAAATCGGTTTACGCATGCGATAAAAAACCCACTGCGTTGATTCAGTGGGTTTTTTGGAACAACTCAGACCGGGGTGACTTTAAGGCCCCTATGGCCGAGTTAAATGCTTTTAAAGAGCTGCTTCACTTGATCGTCCGTCATGCCTTTTAACTGCAGGGCTTTATTAGCATTAATCCATTGCAGTTTAGACAGAGTATCGATAGTCATATCTTTGCTTGGGACTTTTTCATCTTCGGTGATGTGTTCGCCAAATAATAAAACCATGATGGTCTTGCCAACAATGTTTAATAAAATACCAAACAAAACTAAACCAAGTAACATGGTGACACAAGCAACCACTCTGCCGCTAAACGTCAGCGGGAACATATCGCCGTAACCAGTTGTGGTGAGTGTCACCATACACCACCACATGGCAGCGGGGATGGACGAATAGAAGCGTTTATCCTCTGGAATTGGATTGCCACTAACAGGATCGGTCGGCATGAACTTAGCCGCTTCTGGTGGCGCATCCGCGGGTAGAGGATTAGCTTTTAAATGCGCATCTAGCTCTGCTTGACCATGGGCAATCGCCTCAGGTGAATACAAGCTACCCTCAACATAATACATGAGCGTGCTAGAAATCATCACCACTGAGAACAAGGCAATAAAGTAGATTTTAAGATTCGTGAGAATCGGATTACTAGATTTTGATTTGTGCTCCATTTGTTGGAGAGCGATCCGCGCCATTTTTAATACTCGTAAGACCCGTACAACTCGCAATACGCGCAATACCTTGGAGCCTTGCAGCGCGGTCATGTTCAGGACTTGTAAATAGGTCGGAATAATGGAGATGAGGTCAACCAAGCCCCAGAAACTAAAGAAGTACTTCACCCGATCTGCAGAGAAATATAAATGACCAAGATAATCTAGGGTAAAGAATGCAACGGCAGTATATTCAATCACATTGAACATGTCTTCGTGATTGGAAGCGTAGGGTTCAATCGTCTCACCGGCCAAAGTCATGCAAGAAACGAAAATCCAGAAATTAATCACCGATACCCAAATATGGAATGCCCGACTAGTGGGTGCAGTAAAAATATTTTTAATAAAGTTGGATGGGGCATCGATTTGCGCTGTGCTCATGGAGGGTTTCCTGTTTGAGTGTAAAAGTAAAAATAAATGAGAGGGCAAAAGTCAAAATGAAGGTATTGCTAAAATTACTAAGACTAAAAATTTAAATTGAAATAATTAATAGAAGTAATTGATTTTGATATAATAATATTACTACATCAACTATCAACATATCAAATTGAAAGTGCATCATATAATTTACATGTCATCAATGATATGAATACTTGTGAATGGCAAGCAATAAGTTGCGTGATGATATTGCTATCAGAATGGATGGCTCAAAAATTAAATAACGCATTCAAATGCTCATCATTCATATGTAGTCATTGCGTAATACAACAGGCCGTAAAATAGCAGGCAATAATAGCAGGCAGAAAGTGCGGTAACAGAAATTTGATTTAACTTAACAATTGATATGGGCAATAGCTTAGCGCAATAGAGGCAAGCAAATGCTGTAACTGATTTGAACATTACCCTCATTACCGACTAATTTAATACGGACTATTCTTGAAACATGACTTCACATAACCATACGCAATCGACTAATTTAACTGCACTCACCATTGGCGCTTTAGGCGTTGTATTCGGTGATATTGGCACCTCACCCTTGTATGCGCTCAAAGTCTCGGTTGAATCTTCTGGTGCAAAAGAAGGTAGCGAGATCATGCAGGCAGTCTATGGTGTGCTGTCGTTAATTACTTGGGCCTTGGTGTTAGTGGTTACTCTAAAGTACGTATTTATTATTATGCGTGCTGATAACCGTGGTGAGGGCGGCATATTTGCATTAACCGCCCTGGTATCACAAAAAATACACAAAGATTCCAAGGCGCGTTGGTTGGTGATATTGGCCGGCACATTAGGCGCCGCATTATTTTTTGGCGACAGTATTATTACACCAGCGATTTCAGTATTGAGCGCGGTAGAGGGCTTAAAAGTATTGTCGCCAGACTTGGATCGTTACGTCATTGTAATTGCGCTCACATTAATTACCGGTCTATTTGCAGTAGAACGTTTTGGAACAGACAAGATCGGTAAAGTCTTTGGCCCTATTATGTTGCTTTGGTTTTTGTGCTTGGGTGTATTGGGTGGCCTAAAAATTATTGAGAATCCTAGTATTCTTGCAGCACTAAATCCAATGATGGGTATCCAGTTTCTAATGGCAAGCCCAGGCGTGGCAATTGCGATATTAGGTTCTGTAGTCTTGGCAGTGACCGGTGGTGAAGCTTTGTATGCGGATATGGGGCATTTTGGTCTTAAGCCTATCCAAAAAGCATGGTTGTTTCTGGTATTTCCGTGTTTGTTATTGAATTATTTTGGGCAAGGTGCGTTGCTATTAATTGACCCTGCAGCAATTGATAACCCGTTTTATCGCTTGGCGCCCGTATGGGCTTTGGTGCCATTGTTGATACTCGCTTCATTGGCAACTATTATTGCCTCCCAAGCGGTGATTTCTGGCGCCTTTTCAATCGCCAATCAAGCCGTGCAGTTGGGGTATATCCCGAGATTGCGTATCAAACACACTTCCTCTGAAGAAATTGGGCAAGTGTATGTGTCCAAGATTAATATATTTTTATATTTAGGCGTAGTGTGCTTAGTGCTAGGTTTTCAGTCCTCTGAGAAGTTAGCGTCAGCTTATGGGGTATCAGTGACTGGTGCGATGTTGATCGATACTGTGCTCGCCTCCTTTGTGATGATATCGATTCGCAAATGGAATAAATGGTTGTTTGTGCCCTTGTTTGGGGTTTTATTTGTAATTGACTCCATCTTCCTTGGAACAAACTTATTTAAGTTCTTTGAAGGGGGCTGGTTACCCATCGCAGTGGCTGCGGTGCTATTGTTTGTCATGTTGACATGGACTAATGGCCGCGAAAAGTTACTCAAGGCGCGCTGGTCTACATCGACACCACTGGATGGATTTTTGAAGAGTCTGGCTATTAATCCACCGCATCGCGTGCCGGGTTCAGCCATATTTATGGTGCCCCATGTGGGTATAGCGCCTATTTCACTGCTACATAATTTAAAGCACAACAAGGTATTGCATGAGCGAGTGATTTTAATGAGCATTGATATTATTAATGAGCCCTATGTCAACGACAACGATAGATTAACGATCAAGCATTTAGATCATAACTTCCATTCCGTGCATGTCAGTTATGGATTTATGGAGGAGCCCCATGTGATGCGTGCGGTGGCATTATTGCGCGCGCGTGAGTTCCACTTTAAATTGGTTGATATTTCATTCTTTGTTGGGAAAGAGAAAGTCATTGCTAAGTATTCTAATCCGCTGATACTCAGCCCGTTTATCTACATGCATAGAACAATGCAAGGGGCAACGGAGTATTTTAAAATACCCTTTGATCACGCAGTAGAAATTGGCGGGCACATAGAAATTTAGAGAAATTTAGTTGCGTATGTGGTGGTAGCGATCTGTGCGCTCGTCACAGATTGCTCCGCTTCAGTGGGTCAGAATTGATATTAGCATTTAACCTAGATCAAGTATTGATCAGTTAGTTTGCTGAGGCGAGTTTAGTTTGATGTGGGTCAACATGCCTGATCCCGCAATACGGTTTCATACACTCTGTTCGTTAATAATTCATCAGGAGAGCATATGAAAACGGTCATTCGTGGGGTGGCAGTAGCGGCGCTGGCATTGGCTTCAGTGCACGGGTTTGCAGATCAAGGTACGTGGTTGGTGCGTGCGCGAGCAACCCAATTAAGTTGGGATAACGCACAAACGGGTGCAGCAAATACATTAAACGTAAATGCCAAAGATCAGCTCATACCTGAAGTCGATATTTCATATTTCATCACTAAGAATATAGCGACTGAGTTAGTGCTGACCTACCCGCAAGAGGTTGAAATTCGTGCAGGTTCAAGCTCATTAGGTAAAGTCAAAGCATTACCCCCATCGATTTTGGTGCAATACCATTTTACCGATTTCGGGGTGATGAGACCTTATGTCGGTGCGGGCGTTAACTACTCGATATTTAGTAGTCGTAAGGGTCTGGGTGGCGGCACCTATGCACTCGAGAGTAGTAGCTTAGGGTATGTGGCGCAAGTGGGCGTAGACTACATGCTCGATAAGCAATGGGGACTTAATGTCGATGTGAAGTACATTCGCATGTCTACAGATGTCATTACGAACAGTGATGGCGCGCATGTGGGTGAGCTCAAATTGAATCCGATTGCGGCTGCACTTGGGGTGGTGTACAAGTTTTAGTTTACTGCAGATGTCGTAAAATAAACTTTGCAATATGCTCGGCTGCCATGTCATATGACCCATGGTACATATGGTAGCCGTCCCGACAAGGCTCGCCTTTAGACTCACCCCCCGTGACGGTTAGGAATTCAGTGTTCCCTTTGTTTAGGGTTTTAGTTTTCGAAAAATTACTCTTCGCGTTTGTATAAGGCGTGGCTATGCATGCGTCTTGGACGTGATGCAAAAATAAAACCGGCATGTGAATGCCGGTTTTAATCTCAATATCAAAGCGACTCCCGCTCACAATGAGACCGTCAATTAGGGTGCTATCATTCGTCGATCGATTGATAAATTCAGTGACGCTAACCGAGCCCCAGCTGTGGCCCATTAACCAAATGGGTAGCTGATCGCGCTGCCGGTAAAATTGCGCGACTGCTGCAATCCGATCGAGATGATCTTTGCTACGACGTCGACTGTAAGGGAAAATCTCATAAGGACTATCTACAATCACCACATTAGCTGATATGCCCAATGGAATATTGCTGTGAGCGAATGGTTTGAGTAACACGGCAGAGGCATTTCGGGTATCTTTTTGAGCTTCCGTAAATCGTAAATGACCTTCTCCGCCAGGAATTAAAATAAGCGTGGCCTGCGCTTTGGCTGCGGGGTAGAGTAAGGTCAGCGTAGATGGGGTGTTTGGTTCACTACCCAATAGGGGAGGGACAACAATAATATCGCCAGCCAAGCTTAAACTCGGTATGAATAATGCGCTACAAAGAAATATTATACGAAGCATGGCAGCGATGATTTTCCCTATCAGAAATGAAGAGGCGATATATATACAGCTAATGAGTTAATGAAATATACAATATAATTCATCTGCCGGTGTCGACTTGAATCATGTATGTGAATGAGCTCTTAAGGGAAATCCAATGCAGGCTAATCATTTGAGGTTATGTGCGGGACTTTGTGTGATATGGGTGTGCTTGTTCCATACATCGAGTTTTGCGCAAGGGTATAGACCATTCTCATTTGGTTTGTGGGGAGATATGCCCTATAAAAAAGCAGGTGATGACGCTAAGTTACCCGCAGTATTACAGAGCATTAACCAAGCTGATATTCAATTCTCTATATATGACGGTGATATTAAAGACGGTAGCTCACGTTGCGATAACGTGGTGTATGCCGATTCGCTAGAGATGTTTGCCAAACTGGTAAAGCCTGTGGTGTATATCCCGGGAGACAATGAGTGGACGGATTGTCATCGTGTGAACAATGGCGGTTACCACAGCAATGAGCGATTAGAGTATTTGCGGCGGACCATGATTCCCACCTTGGAGAGCCTGGGTCAGCAGCGCATGTTGTTGGAACGACAGGGACGCTTGGGAGAGCCATATGTCGAGAATGTGCGATTTAAGCATGAAGGCATTTTGTTTATTGGTTTGAATATACCGGGCAGTAATAATAATTTAGTGTTAGATTCGAAAGATTGTACCGCGTATAGCGCGCGTGATGCACTGCAATGCGAGCAGGCAAATGTTGAATATAAGACGCGTGATGCAGCCAATATCCAATGGCTACAACAATCTTTTGATATCGCAGCACGGCAATCTGCAGCGGGCGTAGTGATTGTGTTTCAAGGCGATCCCGGTTTTGATTTGCCAGAAACCGATGGCGTAGACGAGAGCAAGCTACCAGAATATCAAGGGTATAAGAACTTTATCGCTACTGTGGTGAAGCGAACTGAGCAATACCGAGGTCAAGTGTTGCTCGTCCATGGCGACAAACATTTTTTTAAGGTGGATAAGCCCTTGTATAGTCCGTATAAAATGCTGACCAATTTGACGCGAGTACAGACCTTTGGCAGCCCTCACTTGCATTGGGTAAAAGTAATCGTGGATCAACGTTCTGCAAATATTTTTCAAGTAGAGCCGGTGATTGTGAAATAACCAGTGACTTTTAAGTGAGCGTTAATGAGGTAACTAACTAATAACTAAGCGTCCAATAGGTAAGCCCTACTAAGAGCTTATTGTATTTATCTTGAGAGTAAAATTATAGTGCGCGATATTGATCAATATTCGATAAGTGAATTTTTAAGCTTAACGCCTGTAAAGCATCTGTTAAAGCAATGGCGTAACGATGTAGTATTACGTTTATATCTGCAGAAAGAAGCTGAATCTGAGGCTGCTTTTATTGAGCAGTATCAGTTGTTAAGCAATAAAAAAGTATATGTTGTGATTGCTTTCGAGCAAGTGCAAGTTCTTGAGTGGTTATTGTTTATGGCGCAACAGCATATTCGAGATGCAACGATCATGGTATTTGATAATTCGATTCGGGGCAGCTGCCGCGAGGCCATAAAAAAATTGTGCCAACAGCAGGCAGTGCCATACTTAGCCCTGCCGTTAAACTTAACGCGCCATGTGAATCGTTCTCACGGCATGGCCATGACGTGGGTATATGAGCGCATCATCAAGCGCATTGAACCCAATATATTTTGCTTTTTAGATCATGACATGGTCCCCCTTGCGCCTGTAGACTTGGCATTGTCTATGAAAGATCAAAACCTATATGGTTTGTCTAATGTGAGTGATTGGGGATGGAATTTATGGGCTGGATATAGCATGTTTAAATATCAGGATATTAAAAATCATCAGGTAAATTTTTTATATGATTTTGCAAATGGATTAGATACCGGCGGCCGTAATTGGCGATATTTGTATCAGCAATACCCCTACGAATCGTTGCGATTTGCTGAATCAAAAAATGTAGAAACAGTATTGCAATTTAATAATGCAAATATTACTTTGCAAATTATCGATGACCAATGGATGCATATTGGTGGCGTAAGCTATAACAATAACTATGCTTCAAAAGCCGATTGCATGAAGGTGGTTATGGATGCTTTGTATAACGGCATGACTTGGGTTGAGTTATGCAGTTCGCATGCTAGCATGTAGAGCATTAAGATTTTTCTTTCTAGCCCAATTCTTTGACGATGACTAATAACGGTAAAACTTAGATGAAACCTAAGATATACGACTGCTTTACTTATTTTAATGAAGATCAATTGCTCAAATTGCGTTTAGAGACATTGTGGGATCACGTAGATTACTTTGTGGTTTGTGAATCGGTGTTGACGCATACAGGCAAGCCGAAGCCAATTAACTTTGAAATGCGTAATTATAAAAAATATCAAGAAAAAATTAGATATCTTTTAATTGAACAGTACGATTTTGAAACTAATGACCCTTGGGTTTATGAAAATTATCAGCGTAATTACTTAACACAAGGGTTATACGATGCGCAAGCGCATGATTGGATTATGATTTCTGATGTTGATGAGATTCCTAATCCGGAAACTTTTAAACAGTACAATCCGTATAAATACACTAAAGCTAGCTTGCATCAAATTGCGTATGTATATTATTTAAATAATATGGCGATTTCTGAAAACGGGCGACCGTTTATTTGTACTGGTGCCGCAATAACAACATATAAGAATTTAGTCGAAATTTTCAAATGCCCTGAAAGACTACGTAATTACCGTGGGGGGACGGACTTATTAAGAGGTATCCGAAAAGCGTGGATCAAATGGAAAACTCAAGCCATATATAATGGCGGATGGCATTTTACTTGGATGGGTGGTGTCGAGAGAGTTATCTTAAAAATGCGTAGTTATGCTCACCAAGAGTTTTATAATGAGGCCTACTGCGACCCACAGGTGATTGAGAAGTTACTGCGTGCTGGAGGTAGTGTTCTTAATCCCGATAATCCCGGTCAAGGTTTGCAATTAAAAGCTATTGATGAACAGTTTCCTAAGTATTTGCAGACGAATACGACAGAATTTAGTAATCTTATTTTGTTGCCTGATGAGAAGACGGTACAGAACGCATAGTTATTAGCAGTGCGTTAAGCTAATGCGATTTTCTTGGAGTCTGGGCATTGCTCTAATCCACGCGTGCAGCACTAGCCTTCAGTACTTTTGCCCATTTCTCGACGTTTGCTTTTAGAAATACGCTGAATTCTGCCGGGCTTAAAGTAAAGACCTCAGCACCTTCAGCATTGACGCGTTCGCGGAACTCGGCTTGTAGTGCTATCCGGGTGATTTCGGTATGCAGTAGGTTGAGGATAGGAGTCGGTATGCGTGCAGGTCCGAGTAGTCCATACCAACCAATAAATTCAAAGCCAGGCAAGCCCGATTCATTGACCGTAGGCAAGTCAAGTAAACCCGAGCTGCGTTTGGGTGAAGTGATGGCAATCGCCTTGAGTTTGCCGGCGCGAATGTAAGGGTTAGCGCTGAGAATGCCAGCAAAGTTAAATTGGTAGTCGTTTGCTGATAAGTCTATCAGTGAAGCGGTAGCGGTTTTGTAGGGGATGTGTTGCGCTTTGACTCCCGTCATTACTTTATAGAGCTCACCGGATAAATGTCCGCCACTGCCGTTGCCTGCAGAGCCAAAGTTGAGCGGGCCTTTGAAATTTTTCGTCCATTCTATAAATTGACGCATATTATTGGCGGGTGCTGAAGGGTGCACTACAAGGATCAGTCCTGCAGAGATTAATGGGGTGATGGCGGTAAAATCTTCAATGGTTCGGTAGGGCAGGTTAGGCGTTAAGGAGGCGTTGACCGTATGTTGGTGATAGGTCATGAACATCGTATAGCCATCGGGTGCTGCTTTAGCCGTCAAGTCGGCTGCGATGACACCGCCTGCCCGATTGTCCACCACAATTTGTTTTTTAAAGACCTCGGTTAAGCCCGCGCCAATTCGCCGTGACAGCATATCGGGGGTAGCTCCAGGCGCACCGACTGAAATAATGCGTATCGGTCGCTCTGGGAAGGCCGCGATGGCGGTCAGTGCTAGTGGGGCTAATCCGAAAAAAAGGATCAAGGTCCAGAGTCTACGCATGGCATGGTCTCCAAAAATATCAGGGCGTTATCACCGCATTTACATCAATATGCGTGCTGTATTCATTTTTTTCTTCTGATGGCGGTATTTTGTATCAAGCAATTAGAGGCGACAAGCGCTAGTTTGAATATACGCGGTCGTATTCTAGATGTTTCGCGTATAGTTCTTATATAAAAACGTAAATAATTCAACAATGTAGCAATACAATCGCTAACCAACGATTGATTTGCAATCGCGCGCAAAGCAGTTTTCGTAGCAGCTGGCCTATGCGCTACAAAGTGCTAGACTTAGATTTATTTCAATGTTGTAAAAAGCTAAACCAGACACGTATTGGTTTGCAGTCAAAAGGAGGCTCAATTGTTGGTTCATAATCGTTTGATAGCGATGGTATTGGTAGTAGTGGTTGCAGCATGCATGTTGCCGACCGTGGTGGGTGCGCAAATGTATCCGAGTAAATCTATACGGATTATTGTGCCGTGGACACCTGGCGGCACGACGGATGTGTTGGCGCGTATCTTAGGTCAACGCTTGAGCGAGAGTTTTGGTCAGCAAGTCTTGATTGATAATCGACCTGGGGCCAGCGGTCAGATCGGCACTGATGTGGTGGCCAAAGCCGCACCGGATGGTTATACCTTGTTACTCGGTACAACCGCCCCCAATTCAACCGCGCCTAGTCTGTATGCAAAATTACCATATGACCCAGTGAAAGACTTTGCACCGATTTCCTTGATAGCCTTAACATTTTATGTGTTATCCGTAACGCCGAGCTTGCCTGCTAAGAATATTCAGGAGTTGGTGCGACTGGCCAAGGCCCGACCCGGAGAGTTGAACTTTTCCTCACCTGGGAATGGCACACCAAATCATTTGTCAGGTGAGATGTTTAAGACGCGCACCGGGATTCAGATGCAACATATCCCCTTTAAGGGGAGTGTGCAGGCGATTGCCGACGTGATTGGTGGGCAAATCCCCTTGAATTTTGAAAACATAGCTGTGGTGTTGCCACATATAAAGGCCGGTAAAGTACGCGCCCTAGGCGTTACCAGTGCCCAACGTACACCCTTTTTACCCGAGTTGCCGACGATTGCTGAATCTGGATACCCCGGATTTGAGGCGGTAGGTTGGTTTGGATTTCTGGCCCCCGCACAAATCCCCAAAGACGTGTTGACTAAACTCAATTCGGAGACGGTGCGGATTCTAAATTCCCCCGAGGTCAATACCAAGATTGCAGCCTTAGGCGCGCAAGTGCGGCCCACGACGCCAGCAGAATTTGATGCGTTTAACCGTGAACAAATTCAAAAATGGGGCAAGGTGATTAAAGAATCCGGTGCCAAGGCGGATTGAGTTCAACGGATAGACTGGAGTGTGATTACGTTTAAGATAGTGTAGAGGTCGTGGTAACCTTCACCTTTCTGATTTTCCATCTTAACGTTAATCATTATTGTGAATTTATAGGCAATGACTCCTCCAGTTTTATGTGATGTGATTATTATTGGTGCTGGCCACAATGGTTTGACTTGTGCCAACTATTTGGCTGCAGCCGGTTTAACAGTGCGGGTGTTGGAGCGACGCGCTGTGGTCGGTGGTGCGGCGGTTACCGAGACTTTTCATCCTGGGTTTCGTAATTCAAGCGCAAGTTATGCTGCGCGGTTGTTGAATCCACAAATTATTCAAGATTTGCGCTTGGCCCAGCACGGTTTGCAGATTCTCAATCGACCTCTGGCTAAATTCTTACCACTCGATGCCGTGCATTTTCTCCAGATTGGCCCCACGATTGCCGATACCCAAGCAGATGTTGCGCAGTTCTCTAGCCAAGATGCAGAACGATTGCCCGCTTTTTATGCCATGTTGGAGTCGGTTGCTGATGTGTGGCGTGAATGTTGTCACGAAACGCCGCCGAATGTGGGGGGCGGGCTTCAAGATATAGTTGCTGCAATTCGCAGTGGCCGACGTCTACAACGCTTAAGCATGGCGCATCGGCGTGCGGTGTTGGATGTGCTGACAAAAAGTGTGGGTGATTTACTGGATGCGTGGTTTGAGTCTGCAGCACTGAAGGCTGCGCTCGGCTATGAGGCGATTGCTGGACATTATGCCAGTCCTTATACACCTGGCACGGCGTATGTGTTGTTACATCATATGCTAGGCGAGGTGAATGGTCAGCGCGGTGCTACTGGGCATGTGGTGGGTGGTATGGGGGCCATTACTGAAGCAATGGCCGCGGAAGCGCGCTTACGTGGTGTGTATATCGAGACCAATGTGTCAGTTGAAAAAGTGATTGTCGATCAGCGTGGGGCCCAGGGCGTACAGTTACAAGACGGACGTATTATCGAGGCCAGTTGTGTTGTTGCTAATGTAAATCCGAAGATGTTGTATTTGGACATGGTGGATGCGGTTGCATTGGATCAGAATTTTCTGCATACCTTACGTCAGTGGAAATGTGCATCTGCTAGTTTTCGCATGAATGTGGCCTTAAGCGAGCTGCCGAATTTTACGTGCTTGCCTAACCAACCAGACGAGTCCAGCGCTCTACACCATCAGTCGAGTATTGTTATGGCGCCTTCCCTACGTTATATGGAGCAAGCTTATTTTGATGCACGCACTTATGGCTGTGCTCGCGCTCCCGTTATTGAAATGCTCATCCCCTCGACTGTAGATGACAGTCTGGCACCTCCAGGTCAGCATGTGGCGAGCTTATGTTGTCAGCACTTTAGTCCAGACTTGCCTGAAGGCTTGTCGTGGGATGGTATTCGTGAAGATGCGGCAGATCATGTGATTGATACGGTGACGCGTTTTGCACCTAACTTTAAGTCTGCCATATTGGGGCGCAGCATTCTCTCACCACTGGATTTAGAGCGGGAATTTGGCTTGCTGGGTGGGGATATTTATCATGGTGCGCTCACGCTGGACCAGCTGTGGAGTGCACGTCCCATGCTCGGTTATGCGGATTACCGCGGACCGATTCGAAAACTGTATTTGTGTGGTGCGGGTGCCCACCCAGGTGGTGGAGTCTCCGGCTTGCCCGGTCGTAATGCGGCTCGTGAGATTGTTGCCGACTTTAAACACGGCAAGCTTAAGCACCGATGAGGCCATTGTCTGCGCATCGCTTAACATTTTTGTTGTGTGCCGCAGAGGTATTGGCCATGACAGGATTCGCCGCCTATACCACCTTGTTGCCGTTATTACAGCGGCAATGGGTATTAACGAACTCAGAGGCTGGTGCGATTAGTGGCTTCTTGTTTGCTGGTTATATGTTGGCGGTGCCGATATTAAGTAGTCTGACTGATCGGGTTGATGCGCGGCGAATTTATATGGTTGCGTGTGTCGTCGGCGCTTTGGGTGCGACATTGTTTGCGCTATTTGGCCAGGTTTTTGGAGTGCTGCGGGTGCTCAGTTTTTAATTGGTGTAGCGTTGGGTGGCACTTATATGCCGGGGCTCAAGGCATTAACCGACCATTTAGAGGGGGCGGTCCAGTCGCGCGCTACTGCATTTTATACTGCGAGTTTTGGTGTGGGCTCGACGTTATCTATTTTAGTGTCAGGGCAGATTGGCGCGCATATGGATTGGCATTGGGCGTTTGTGTTTGGTGCGATCGGCCCACTGTGCGCAGGACTATTGGTGTTTTTTGTGGTGCCGCGGGCACCTGCACGGACTAGCCCGCCGTCGACTACGGCATTGCTCGATTTTCGGCCGGTATTACGTCACCGTCCGACGGTCCCTTATATCATTGGCTATGCCATTCATAATTACGAATTGTTTGGCCAGCGCTCTTGGATGGTGGCATTTTTGGTGTTTTGCGCTAGTCAGCAGTCGGTGAATACACCGATGTTACTCAGTGCCGCCACATTAGCGGCGATGATTAATATTTTGGGGCCGGTTTTTAGTGTGACAGGTAATGAATTGGCGCTGCGTTTCGGTCGGCGGCAGGTGATTTTATTTTTTATGATGCTCTCAGGTTTGATGGCTTGTGGTATTGGTTATACCGCAGCCTGGCCATGGTATTGGGTGGTGGTGTTGATGATGGTGCATTACGGCAGCATGTTAGGCGATTCGGGTGCGCTGACTGCAGGCGCAGTGGCAAATACGCCGCCGCATATGCGTGGGGCGATGATGGCGGTGTATTCTTTTATCGGCTTTAGCACCGCATTTCTTGCGCCCTTGGTGTTTGGCTTTACTCTGGATGTGGCGGGCGGCAATCAACAGCCCATGGCTTGGGGTTTGGCCTTTGCCAGTATTGGGATACTCGGTGTATTAGCCCCTATTGCGCGTTGGTTGCGTCACAATCGAATTAAAAAAAATATTTAAAATCAATAAGTTAATTAAATTTCAGGAATATCGCTCTTTGGTAGGGCGGGCCCTGTATAGAACGCTGGCCAGCGCTCGAGCACCGCCGGGGAGTCGTCTTTGTAAATGTGGCAGGAGTTGAGATGATATGGCGGCTTGGTGATTGGCTTGAGTTTGTTGTGGGCGTCGCGGGCGCGGCCGGTGGCTTGGAAAGCGGTGGTGCCAACTGGGCCCAGCAGTTCGACTAAATGGGTGCAGCCCAGTACGCCGCCGACCCGTTCGGCAATCGCTTTGCGCCAACCACGGCCGATGGTGATGCCAATTAGACCCTTAAAGTTGCCGGTTATGTTGGCGCAACCGCCATACGGCCCAACATCGGTGACTGCTTCAGCATCATGAATCAATAAATCCAGATCAATGGTTAAGCGTAGCCACATATCGTGCACGGCTTCGCCGGGTTGCCGCTCGCGGCCGCCATCGCGGCGGGTGTGCACATAGCTTTTGGTATCTTTTAAATGGCCTTCAATATCCCACAGACCATCGGCACGCTCGTAGCCTGTGCATTCGATTTGGCGGGTGTGTTTGAGCACTCTCGGGCTTGGCGGACTTAAGGGCATAGCGGGACTCCAGTCAATGTGTTTGGTGCTTAATCAGTCGGATTGCAGACATTTAACGTCGCACGCCGTGTTGGCAGCTGCGACAAGATTGCGTGTTTTTGTAGATCGGTGTATTCCATCCAAGTAGCGATTTCGGTCAAGCTACGCCAACAGCCCATGCAATAGCCGCTGGTGGCGTCGACTTGGCAAATCTGCACACACGGGGAATCAGTCTTTAACATACGATCGATCGCTAACAGTGTTTAGTGTGTGCTCGCGGGGCTCGCTTTAGCGCTTAGCGCTCGGGCGGCACGTGAGAGCGTGGGGCGGCCTAGGATTTGACAGATATAGTCGCCTGCCGCAATCAGACGGGTCATGTCGACCCCGGTATGAATGCCTAAGCCATTGAGTAGATAGAGCACGTCCTCGGTGGCTACATTGCCAGTCGCACCTCGCGCATAAGGACAGCCGCCAAGGCCTGAAATCGAGCTATCAAAAGTAGCCACACCGCACTCAAGGGCAGCGTAAATATTAGTGACCGCTTGGCCGTAAGTGTCGTGGAAATGACCGGCGAGTCGAGTCATTGGAATGTGTTTGGCCACAGCTTCAAATGCCGCTTGAGTGTTGCCAGCAGTGCCGCTGCCAATGGTGTCGCAAATGGTGATTTGATAACAGCCCATAGCGTCTAGTGCCAAGGCCACATTGACTACCGCACTGGTCGGTACTTCGCCCTCGTAGGGGCAACCCAAACACACCGAGATGTCACCGCGAACTCGAATGCCTTGGTCTAGCGCCTGGCGGGCAACGGCGGCAAAGCGAGCCAAGCCCTCTTGAATACTGCAGTTAGTATTGCGTTGCGAGAAGCTCTCAGTGGCAGCGCCAAAGACGACGACTTCGGACGCGCCAGCGGCGATGGCCGCTTCTAAGCCTTTGAGATTGGGCACTAGCACTGGGTAATTGACATCCGGATGGCGTTTGAGTCCAGCCATGACTTGGGCGTTATCGGCCATTTGTGGCACCCATTTGGGGGAGACAAAGGCGGTGGCTTCAATGGTTTTTAAGCCAGCATTTTGTAGCAAGTCAATGAGTTCAAGTTTGACGGCGGTAGGAACTGGAGTGGCTTCGTTTTGGAGGCCGTCTCTGGGTCCGACTTCAACTAAACGTACGGTGTTTGGTAGTGACATAATGGGGATGGCAGTAGAAAAAAAGGGTGTTTTTTAAGGAAGTCTGAGGCGAGGGGTGACGGATTGCGTTGTTTATTCAGGGTGTGATTTAGCGATTGCGTGAGTGGCTACCTTAGCGGCCACGGCGAGTGACCTTACTTTTTTTAGGTGCATGTGGAGTTGCTGATTTAGTGTTAGCTTTTGTTTTGCTTTTAGTTTTGCTTTTAGTTTTGGTTTTAGATTCGGCAGCCTTCTGTGGTGCCAGTGTCCATACCGGTTTGCGTTTTTCTAGGAAAGCACCTAAACCTTCTTGGCCTTCTGCGGTGGCGCGTATCTCAGCAATCAAGCTAGCGGTGGTTTTGACACTGACGGCATCGATTGGGCGGTGCGCGTGTTGAGTAATGAGTTGCTTGACTGCATGCATGGCGTGGGGGCCGCTGGTATAAAGCTCGCCAAGCAGCAAGCCGACGCGACCAGCGAGATCATCGGCTTCGACCAAGTCATGCACTAAGCCCATGCGCCATGCTTCTGCTGCATCAAATTCCTCGCCAGTGAGCATCCAGCGCCTAGCATGGCGTTCGCCAATTGCAGCCAGTATATAAGGACTAATCATTGCGGGGATGATGCCAATATTGACTTCGGAGAAGCGAAAGGTAGCGGTGCGCGTGGTCACGGCGATATCGCAAGCGGCGACCAAGCCGCAACCGCCGCCACGCACAGCGCCGTGAACGGCCGCTATGGTTGGCTTGTTGAGGCTAAATAGCTGATGAAACATCTCGGCACTCGCTTGTGCTGCTTGTTGGTTTTGGGCTTTACTGTGGTGTGCACTCGCGCGCATATGGGCGATATCGGCCCCCGCGCAAAAACTCGGGCCGGCCCCAGCAATGACCACTGCGCGAATGGCAGAGTCGTGCGCAATCTGTTGCAGCGCTGTGCTAAGCGCGTCGACCATCTCAGGATCAAAAGCGTTGTGCACTTCCGGACGGTTGAGCGTTAATGTGGCGTTGCCGTAGTCATCGACCGCAAACAACACGCGGGGCGGGGTTGGCTTAGATTTGCGCATCTGTGAACCTTTCAGAAAGACTCGTTACGCGAAAGGTCGCGCTCCGTATGACGAGTTGAGGTGGTTTAAGGTAAGCGTCTAAAGTTAGGGTCAAGGGTCAGGATCAAAGGTCAGGATCAAACGTAAAAAGCGATTCGAAGTTTGTGCGGTCAGCGGTGTGACAGGCATAGGGTAAGTATAACGGTGAAGTACGCTCCAGGCGTAATGTGCGAGCTACCAGGGGCCTTGGGCGAGCCAACGCTCAAGCTGTGGCAGGCGGTCGGCACCCCAAAATGGCTCGCCGTCGACCACAATATAAGGAGAACCAAAGACCCCGCATTCAATGGCGGCATCCACTTCAAGCTGTAGCCGCATCTTCACCTGAGGGTCAGCAAAAGCAGCCGTTACTGCAGCGTGGTCGTGACCCAGTGTGGCGGCAATGCTGGCGCACACTTCAGGACTGCTAATATCTTGATTATTAACGAAATATTCCTGATAAAACGTCATGGCTAGGGCTTTGGCGGCAACTGCGTCGCGATCATATAACCAATAATACGCACGGCAAGCTGCAGTGGTTGAAATAGGAAATGGGCTAGGTATCTGAAATGGCAGTTTAAACCAACGGGCCGAGCGCTTTAAGTCGTGGGCGGCGTAATTGCTTTTGAGGGGAATGGTGGTTAGTGCCTGTTGGCGGGTGATCTTGAAGACTGCTCCTAATAGAATCGGTCGCCAAATCGTGGTGCGGCCGTAGCGGGCACACAGTTCGTCAAGTTGACTGGCGGCAAAGTAGCCATAGGGTGAGGAGAAATCAAAGTAAAAGTCGACAGGTGTAGTCATGGTCTGCTTCTAGTGGCCTGAGTGGTAATAAATTATTGATTTTAAATTTATTTTATTTATTTTGGCTAAGGTAGTTGCTATGCCGGTCGCTGCCAGAGCAATTAATTACCCTTGACGTCAATGTCGGATATGGGTTCTTCTGGCCAGTCCCCATCTTTTTTGGACTCCCCACCGCTTAGCAAGCGTTGGCATTGCTTAGCAAAGAATTCAATTTCGTTAAGCATGATCGCGGCGTCTTCACGCTGCTGCTCGAGTTGCGCGCGGTGCCGCTCTAATTTGCGGCCATAGGCTTGTAGCTGTGCAGTATCATTATTCGTGAGGTCTGGGAGTTCAAACAGTTCGCGAATCTCATGGAGTGAAAATCCGAGGCGCTTGCCGCGCAGTGCCAGTTTTAGGCGTAGTCGGTCACGGGGCGAGTAGATACGATTCAAACCGCTACGGCTCGGGGTGATTAAGCCTTGCTCTTCGTAGTGGCGAAGTGTGCGGGTAGTGATGCCAAATTCTTTGGCAAGGTCGCCAATGGTGAATATCGTGGTCAAAGGTGTAGTCATTGTGCTTTGCAACAAAATAGGCTAATGTGTTGATCTAGAAGGGGCTAGGCACCCGCTCAACTAGGCGTTTGTATAAAGAATATCGAAATTATCTGTGATCATACAGAGTATCTACAACAAGCCCTTAGGGGTGATTCATTGCATCGGGTTTTGTGGATCTATTTTGTGTGTCTGGAGTATATCCAAGAGTGTATCCAAGACAGTCAGCCTTAATTTTATATTTCTTTAACGTAAACGGCAATAGTAATTTGCAATTTCATTCGATGCGCCGTGTTGCGCAGCCTATGTTGAAATGCCCGTCAGTTTGATTGAATCGATTTGTCATCAAAGGATAACTCAATATGTCCAAGCCGATACCCGACCCCGTAGAGATGAGCGTGCTCTATACCCGTATTGCTGAGAATACCCAGCGCTTAATCGATCAATACCTGGCGCGGGGTGTTGCTGGACAAGTCCCAGCGCTACGCGATGACTTAGGGGTGGCGCGCGCGTTTTTCGAATCGGCGCAACATTGGTTTGATGATCCGGCGCGCCTGACTGCCTTGCAATTGCAATGGGGTCAGGAGTGGTGGTCGCTGTGGCAGCAAACCGCGCAACAGTTTATGGGTCAAGCCGCCGCCCTAGTGATTGAGCCAGCGGTCGGTGATAGGCGTTTTCGTGATCCGGAATGGACTGCAAACCCTGCATATGCACATATTAAGCAAGCCTATTTGCTGACAGCACGGCAGTGGCAGTCGGCACTTGGTAGTGTGGCGGGTGTTGATGCGGTCACCGCCAAGAAAGTGGCGTTCTATACCAGGCAGGCAATCGATGCAATGGCGCCGACTAATTTTGCGATGACTAACCCAGAGGTGATGCGCGCGACTATCGACAGTGGCGGGCAGAACTTGGTCCAAGGCTTAGATAATTTGTTGGCTGATTTGGTGCAAGGTGGTGGCCAACAGTTACGGATTCAGATGACAGATACCAGTGCATTTGAATTGGGTCGAAACATTGCCACTACACCGGGCCAGGTAGTATTTCAAAATGAGTTGATGCAGCTACTGCAATACGCGCCGAGTACACCAAAGGTCAATAGCACTGCCTTGTTGATTATTCCACCGTGGATTAATAAGTATTACATCCTCGATTTGCGTGAAAATAATTCGTTTGTGCGCTGGGCAGTGGCGCAAGGTCATACGGTGTTTGTGATCTCATGGGTGAATCCTGATGCAAGGCTCGCCGCTAAGCAGTTTGAGGACTACCTTACTGAAGGTGCAGTTGCTGCACTTGACGTGATCCAGGCAATTACTGGGCAGGCCCAAGCTAATGTGATTGGTTATTGTTTGGGCGGCACCTTGCTCGCGGCCTTGCTTGCGTGGCTGGCCGCGCGAGAAGACTCGCGGGTGCGCAGCGCCACCTTTTTTGTGAGCTTGATTGACTTTACCCAGCCCGGTGAGTTGGACGTATTCATTGATGAACAGCAGGTTGCTGCCTTGGAGCAAAAAATGGCAGACCGTGGTTATCTCGAAGGCACAGAGATGGCGACCACCTTTAATTTATTGCGCGCCAACGATTTGATTTGGTCGTTTGTGGTGAGTAATTACCTTTTAGGCAAACAACCTCCGCCTTTTGATTTGCTCTATTGGAACGGTGACTCCACGCGCATGCCGGCGGCTATGCACAGTTATTACTTGCGCAATATGTATTTGAACAACCGCTTGCGCGAACCCGACGCCCTGACCTTGGCGGGCACGCCCATTGATGTGCGTAAAATTAATACGCCAGCCTATTTTATTTCCACTATGGAAGATCATATTGCGCCTTGGGCCAGCACCTACAGAGGGGCGCAACTCTTCAGTGGGCCGACGCGTTTTGTGTTGGGCGGATCCGGTCATATTGCTGGGATCATTAATCCGCCAGCCGCGAATAAGTATGGATACTGGGTTAACGCTGAGCTACCCGCCGATGCTAGCGATTGGTTAAACGGCGCGACCCAGCACCCGGGCTCGTGGTGGACCGATTGGGCGGAGTGGGTGAAGCCCTATAGCGGTCGCCAGCGCGCAGCGCGTGAACCGGGCGCAGATGACTACCCAGCGATTGAGCCGGCGCCCGGTAGCTATGTTCAATGCCGCGCCCAAGAAAATTCTTAACTATTTGATTTTAATGAGATTATTAAAATCTCCGTTGCCTCCTATGGGTGACTAGTGCCGCTCTCTCGCGAGTCGATGATGCGCTGTGCTCAGTTGTAGAAAAGATAGAGACGTTAGAGATGCCTGCAAAAACAAACGATACAGATTGCTAACGGAGCCACCGATGAACAACCCCAACATTGTATTGAACCTGCTCGAGCCTGGTATTTATCAGTTAATCATTAATCGCCCCCGTGCGCTCAATGCCTTGAATCGTGAGACTTTAATCGCCCTACAGGGCGCGATTGCGCAAGTGGCTGCCGACTCGTCGGCACGGGTGTTATTGGTGAGCGGTGCTGGCGAGAAGGCTTTTGTCGCGGGTGCTGATATTAGTGAGATGCAGGCGATGACTGCGTTTGAAGCGCAAGCTTTCTCGAACTTAGGCATGCAGGTGATGCATGATCTTGAAGCTTTGCCAGTGCCAGTCATTGCCTTGGTTCAGGGTTATGCCTTGGGCGGTGGCTGCGAACTAGCCATGGCCTGTGATTGGATTATAGCCACGCCATCTGCGGTATTGGGGCAGCCGGAAGTCTCCCTAGGCGTGCCGCCGGGCTTTGGGGGCACCCAGCGGCTATTGCGCGCAGTGGGGCGTGCGCGTGCACTCGAGTTGATCACCACTGGTCGTCAAGTTAAGGCGGCAGAAGCCTTAGCGATGGGTTTGGTGAATCAGGTCGTCGAGGGCGCTGAGTTGCAGGCTACGGGGTTGGCGCAGGCGCGCAGCATAGCCAAGCAAGGGCCTTTGGCGGTGCGACTAGCTAAGCAAGTCATTCATCAAGGGCAGGATATGGCGTTGGCGCAGGCCTGTGCCTTAGAGACAAAAGCGTTTGCGATGTGTTTTGCCAGCGCTGATCAGCGCGAAGGCATGGCCGCATTCTTAGCGCGGCGGCCAGCACAGTTTAGTGGTGAGTGAGAGGTGTTTGAGTAAGGGGGTTTTTGAGTAAGGGGGTTTTTGAGTAAGGGAGTTTGTGAGTAAGGGGGTCTTGGAGAGGAAGTATTTGGGTAGGGGTGTTTGTAATTGTGGCAGGTTGGGTGGTGATTTAGTGCCGTAATGTAGTGGAGAAGAATGCAGTAGAAATGACATGTTGCATCGCACCATCGATCGTCATGGTTGAGTGTCTGGGGCAAGGTATAATGCGCAACCCCGATGTATTCGTTAATTGGCCACCACAAGTGGTCGAATTAAATTGAACAAATGACCTCAAAAAGGTAGTCCATGGATATGAAAGAGTTGCAACCCGATCTAGATCCGGCAGAAACCCAAGAATGGCTGTCTGCGTTACGTTCTGTGTTAGCCCGCGAAGGTAAAGACCGCGCTAATTTTTTATTAGATCGTTTAGTGCAAGAGGCGCGCCAAGCTGGCGCCTACATTCCTTATAGCGCCAATACCGCTTATCTCAATACAATTCCGCAAGATCAAGAGCCCGTCTTTCCAGGCGATGCTGAGATGGAGCATAAGTTACGCTCCTTAGTGCGCTGGAATGCAATGGCTACGGTGATTCGTGCCAATAAAGAGTCCTCGGAACTGGGCGGTCATATTGCCAGTTTTGCATCGGCAGCGACTCTCTACGATATTGGCTTTAACCATTTCTTTCGCGCCCCTAGCGAAAGTTTTGGTGGTGACTTGGTCTACGTTCAAGGCCATTCTGCGCCTGGCGTGTATGCGCGAGCCTTTCTCGAGGGGCGAATTAGTGAAGATCAATTAAGTAATTTCCGGCAAGAAGTCGATGGCAAGGGATTGTCGTCTTACCCGCATCCGTGGTTGATGCCAGATTTCTGGCAGTTCCCTACGGTGTCCATGGGCTTAGGGCCTTTAATGGCGATTTACCAAGCGCGTTTTATGCGCTATCTCAATGATCGTCAATTGATAGACAGTCAATCGCGCAAAGTCTGGGCATTTATGGGCGATGGTGAGATGGATGAGCCAGAATCTCTGGGTGCTATTTCTCTGGCGGGCCGTGAAAAACTGGATAACTTGATTTTTGTGATTAATTGTAATTTGCAACGCTTGGATGGCCCAGTGCGCGGCAATGGCAAAATTATTCAGGAGCTTGAGTCTGACTTCCGTGGTTCGGGCTGGAACGTGATCAAAGTGGTGTGGGGCTCGTATTGGGATCCGCTATTAGCGCGCGATAAGAGCGGTATATTGCTCAAGCGGATGGAAGAGTGTGTCGATGGTGAGTACCAAACCTTTAAGGCCCAAGATGGTGCCTTTGTGCGTAAACATTTTTTTGGTAAATACCCAGAGCTCGCCGCCATGGTTGCGAATATGACGGATGATGATATTTGGCGCCTCAATCGTGGTGGACATGATCCGTATAAGATGTATGCGGCATATGCTGCAGCCACTCAACATACGGGTCAGCCGACCGTGATTCTTGCTAAGACCATTAAAGGATATGGTATGGGTGAGGCGGGTGAGGGACAAAACATTACCCACCAACAAAAGAAAATGGGTACAGCCTCGATTCGCGCGTTCCGTGATCGCTTCGCAGTCCCCATTCCTGACGATCAGCTCGAGGAAGTGCCGTTTTATCGGCCACCGGAAGATGCCCCGGAGATGCAGTATTTGCGGAGTCGGATTGCGGCGATGGGCGGTTCATTACCAGTCCGCCACCGGCAGATCGAATCGTTGGTGATACCGCCCTTATCCGCGTTTGAAGCGCAGTTAAAGAGCGGTGAAGATCGAGAGTTCTCCACCACCATGGCATTTGTGCGGATACTCAATACTATTATTCGGGATAAAGCGATTGGCCAGCGCGTAGTGCCGATTGTGCCTGATGAGTCGCGCACTTTTGGTATGGAAGGGATGTTTCGGCAATTGGGTATTTATTCCCATGTGGGGCAACTGTATAGACCGCAAGATGCTGACCAATTGATGTTCTACAAAGAGGATCGAGGCGGGCAGATTTTGCAAGAAGGTATTAATGAGGCAGGGGCGATGTCCTCTTGGATTGCCGCAGCCACCTCGTATGCCAATAATGGCAAGATGATGATCCCCTTCTACATTTTTTATTCGATGTTTGGGTTTCAGCGGATTGGAGATTTAGCGTGGGCTGCCGGTGACTTGAGAGCGCGCGGTTTCTTGCTCGGTGGCACCGCAGGTCGAACCACCTTAAATGGTGAAGGTTTGCAGCATGAAGATGGCCATAGTCATATTTTGGCCTCTACTATTCCGAATTGCATTACCTATGATCCAACCTATGCTTATGAGTTAGCCGTGATTATTCAAGATGGCATGCGGCGGATGTATCAAGAGCAAGAAGATGTTTACTACTATATTACGGTGATGAACGAGAACTACACCCATCCAGCAATGCCTGAGGGTGCAGCTGAGGGTATTCTCAAAGGGATGTATCTACTGCGTGAAGCAAGCGCTAAGAAAAAACAAGTCAAGGTGCAGCTCTTAGGCAGCGGTACGATCTTACGCGAAGTTATCGCCGGCGCTGATTTGTTAGCGCAAGACTTTGGTGTGGCCGCAGACATTTGGAGTGTGACTAGCTTTAACGAAGTGCGGCGCGAGGGCTTAGACGTGCAGCGTTGGAACTTATTGCACCCGGAGCTTGCCCCACGAAAATCACATATTCAAAATTGCCTCGATGCGCATGCCGGTCCGATTATTGCCGCCACCGACTACATGAAATTGTTTGCTGACCAAGTGCGTGGGTTCTTGCCAGACCGCCATTTCATTACATTGGGCACCGATGGTTTCGGACGTTCGGATACGAGACGCAAGTTGCGCCAATTCTTTGAGGTCGATCGCTACTATGTGGCAGTTGCAGCGCTTAAGGCTTTAGCTGATCAGCAGTTGATTCCAGCGGCAACCGTTACTGCAGCGATTCAAAAATACGGCATTAACCCAGAAAAACCCAACCCCGTAACGGTATAGATTGATGGTGTAACCGTTATTAATGAAGGTCGCTTTGATCGATGTTCAAATCTAGATTAAGGTTCAAACTGAAAGGGCTTTAGGTACGCATCGTATGGCAAATTTGATCGAAGTGCAGGTCCCTGACATTGGGGATTTTAAAAATATTCCGGTAATTGAAGTGTTGGTTAAAGTCGGTGATACGGTGCGCGCTGAAGACACACTGGTAACCTTGGAGTCTGACAAGGCTACTTTGGATGTGCCTGCACCAATGGGCGGTGTGGTACAAGAGATTCGTCTTGCTGTTGGTGACAAAGTATCGCAGGGCACGGTCGTGCTCACTTTAAGTGCAGACGCTACCACTGCGTCCGTAGTAGCGTCAGTTCAACCCGCACCTGCCCCTCCATCGGTCTCTGTATCTGCAACTATCTCCAAACCTGCGCCTGTGACTGCCGCCTCGGCTAGCGCCCCTACGGCGACGCCGTCATCGCTAGCAGCAATATCGCAACCCGCATTGTCCCAACCACCCCGCGCTGCTCCCGCGGTTGATGATCATGCGTTTACGAATGCCCATGCTAGTCCTTCAGTGAGGCGTTATGCGCGTGAGTTAGGCGTTGATTTGACACGTGTGACGGGCTCTGGTCCCAAAGCGCGGATTCTGCTCGAAGATGTGCAAAGTTTTGTGAAAGCGGCTTTGACCGCACCTGGTGCAAGTAGCGCGACCGGTGGGGGCTTGGGCTTTAATCTGCCGCCGTTAGCGAATGTTGATTTTTCGCGCTTTGGAGAAATCCGTGAGCAACCCTTGTCACGGATTCAAAAACTCTCAGGTGGATTTTTACACCGGAATTGGTTGAGCATCCCGCATATCACCCAGCACGATGAAGTTGATATTACCGATCTTGAGGCGTTCCGCAAGGATCAGTCCGAGATGGCTAAAAAGGCTGGCGTGAAAATGACCTTGTTGGGATTTTTGTTAAAGGCTTCGGTCTTGGCCTTGCGCGAGTTTCCGCAATTCAATGCGTCTTTATCTGCGGATGGTGAGCGGCTCATCTTAAAGCAGTATTTTCATGTTGGTGTAGCGGTAGATACGCCTACCGGCTTAGTGGTGCCAGTGATTAAAGAGGTTGATAAAAAAGGCCTAATTGAGTTGGCGCGGGAGTTGGGAGAAGTCAGCGCTCGCATGCGTAATGGCAAAATCAATCCTACCGATTTACAAGGGGGATGTTTTTCAATCTCCAGTTTAGGTGGAATTGGCGGCACGCATTTCACGCCGATTATTAATGCACCTGAAGTAGCCATATTGGGTGTGGGTAAGGCTGTAGTGAAGCCAGTATGGAACGGCAAAGACTTCGCGCCGCGCCTCATGTTGCCACTGTCATTGTCCTATGATCATCGAGTGATCGATGGTGCATTGGGAGCGCGGTTCTCGACCTTTTTAGGTGCTGTGCTATCCGATGTGCGACGGTTGGCGCTATAGTGTTTGATAGTTGCTTTTTGATGCGTTGGCATAACGGTGAAAGTAGGCCATGAGCGCTATCGGTATTTTTGGTGGGACTTTTGATCCCATCCACTGCGGTCACTTGTGCTTAGCGCAAGAGGTGAGCGTGCAGCTGGGTTTGCAAACCGTGCGTTTTGTGCCCAGTGGTACGCCACCGCATCGGGTGCCCCCCAAAGCATCTGCTGCCCATCGTTTAGCGATGGTAGAAGCAGCCATTGCTGATAATCCGCGCTTTGTGGTCGATGCCTCAGAAGTGCATAAGCGTGAACCCTGTTACACCGTAGACTCTCTTCAAGTATTACGCCAGTCCTTGGGTGCGACCCAACCCTTGGTGTTGTTAATGGGGGCTGATGCGTTTTTGGAGTTGGCCACTTGGAGTCGCTGGCATCAGCTATTCACATTGGCGCATATTGCAGTGGCCTATCGCCCAGGTTTCCCGGTCGATACTTGGCAGGCGCGGATGCCTCAGCCGCTCGCTGCGGAATATAACGCCAGACTCGTACGGCAGCCGCAAGCCATTCATTGGTCGCCTGCTGGTGGGGTGGTGGTCACGCCCATTACCGCATTGGATGTCGCAGCAACCCGGATTCGTGACATGATGCGTCAGGATGGTGCGGCGCGATATTTAGTGACAGACAAAATTTATCAATATATTCAAGAGCATAAGCTCTATATGGGAGACTGATGGGACCTTTAAAAACTGCCAAAGTTGCGGTAGCCGCCTTAGAAGATATTAAAGGCCGCGATATTATGGTGTTTAATGTCGCAAAAATGACTGCAATGTTTGATCATGTCATTATTGTGAGCGGTGATTCGAATCGGCAATTGCGCGCGCTAGCTAATAACGTTTGTGATGAAGTCCGTAAGGCTGGTGGTCGTGTGACCAGTACTGAGGGCGAGCAAACTGGCGAATGGGTATTGGTCGATTTGGGTTCGGTGATTGTGCATGTGATGCAACCGGCAATTCGTGAATACTACAATCTTGAGGAAATTTGGGGCACCCCACGGCGAATTAAGGCGATTAAAGCCGAGGCGGCTAAACCAAAAAAGGCGCACAGCTCGCGCGCAGCAGCCCCACGTAAGGCTGCGGCTAAGCCGACGACTAAGCGCAAGGCGCCTGCTCGAAAAACAGCGGCACGCAAAACGCCGGTGCGCAAAGCAACTGCGCGAGCTTTAACGACTAAGGCGTGAAGCTGACGGTATTGGCCGTAGGCCACCGTATGCCGGCTTGGGTGACTGCAGGCTATGCCGAGTATGCGAAGCGAATGCCTAGAGAAATATCATTTAAAATCAAGGAGTTAAAGCCATCCCCTAGGGGCGAAAAGCAGCCAGCGGTGGCACGTTGGCAGGAGTGGGAGGCAGAGCGTATCGCTGCAGCCATGCCCGCAGATGCGCTACGAGTGATGTTAGATGAGCGTGGTCAGCAGTTGAGCTCCCAAGCTTTGGCGCAACAGTTTGGCCGTTGGCGCGATAGCGGTCGCGATGTGGTGTTTGTCATTGGTGGTGCCGATGGGTTGGCGCCACGATTAAAGGCTGAAGCGGATATGTTATGGTCATTGTCAGCATTGACTATGCCGCATGGATTGGTAAGGGTAGTACTCGCAGAGCAACTCTACCGAGCCAGCAGTATTTTAAGCGGCCATCCTTATCATCGAGAATAGTTCGCGGACATGTGCGTGTACGAACCAGAGCTTCTGCAAATCAGGGGTCACACAAAACAATCAGGTGCTTGGGTAGTTGTTGGGGAGATATAAACGAGTGATATACCTAGCTTCACAGAGCCCACGTCGGGGGGAGTTGTTGCGTCAAATTGGAGTGGATTACACGCCGATTACGGCACTCAGCACCTATGCGGTGGTTGATGAGACTCCGGAGTCGGGTGAAGTGGCGGATGAATATGTGTTGCGCTTGGCCCGTGCTAAGGCGCAAGCCGGTGTGGTCGCGATGGTCGCTCAGGGGTTAGTGCCGTATCCAGTGCTTGGGGCTGACACCACAGTGATCTGTCAAGGGCGACTATTGGGCAAACCACAAGACCGATCTGAGGCAGAGGCTATGCTCACACAACTATCCGGTAGATCCCATCAAGTACTCACTGCGGTAGCGGTCAGCAGTCTAGTCCGCAGCGTCAGTCAAGTGGTGAGCTCAACCGTTTGGTTTCAGGCACTCAGTGCGGCAGATATTAAGCGATATGTTGATCGCGGAGAGTCTATGGATAAGGCAGGCGCTTATGCGGTGCAAGGTTTAGCAGCTGCGTTTATCACTCGAATAGAAGGGAGTTATTCCGGTATTATGGGACTGCCGTTGGCTGAAACTGCCGATCTGTTACGTCAACATGGTATCTTAGTCCCATGAGTAAAGTGCAATGAGCGAAGACATCCTGATTAACGTGACAGCGCACGAGACCCGTGTCGCTGTGATCGAGCGTGGCGCGGCGCAAGAGATTCATTTCGAGCGCAATGCTGCACGCGGCATAGTGGGCAATATTTATCTCGGAAGTGTGGTGCGTGTCCTACCTGGAATGCAATCCGCTTTTATTAGTATTGGCGGAGAGCGCGCCGCATTTTTGCATGTGGCCGATATTTGGCGATTGGCGGTTGAGGATCAGCCACCACTGGCGATTGAGCAGCAACTCAGTGCCGGCCAAACACTATTGGTACAAGTGATTAAAGATCCGATTGGCAGCAAAGGTGCGCGTTTGACAACGCAGCTGAGCATTGCAGGTCGTCTACTGGTGTATTTGCCGCAAGAGCAACATATCGGCATCTCACAGCGTATTGTTGATGAGGCCGAGCGTGAGCGTTTGCGCCAGGTGCTTGCTGCTTGTTTGCCGCAGGCTGATAGCGGTGGCTATATTCTTCGGACTATGGCCGAGGGGGCGAGTGCGGCAGAGTTGGCTGCAGATGTCGACTACTTACATAAAACTTGGTACGGTATTCAGCAACAAGCAGCAACTGCGAGCGCTCATCAACTGCTGTACTGTGACTTTGATTTAAGCCTGCGCGTGTTGCGAGATTTTGTGCACAGTCAACAGCAACGTATTATTGTGGATGAGTTACAAACCTATACTCGCTTGCAGCAATTTGCAGTCCAATTCATGCCCCAGATATCTGCACAATTACAACTCGATGAAGCCGCCCCCCCCTTATTTGAGCGCTATGGTATTGAGACCGAGATTGAGCGTGCACTCGCGCGGCGAGTCGAATTGGCTTGTGGCGGCTACATCGTCATTGATCAGACAGAGGCTTTAGTAACTATTGATGTCAATACCGGTGGCTTTGTGGGTGATCATAGTTTTGATGAAACGATTTACCAAACCAATCTAGAGGCCGCCACAGTGATTGCGCGGCAATTACGATTGCGTAATTTAGGTGGCATGATCATGATTGACTTTATTGACATGACCCCAGAAGAGCACCGCACACAGGTATTAGAGGCGCTACACCAAGCTACGGCAACCGATCGTACCCGTTTGATGATTCATGGCTTTACCCAATTAGGTTTGGTAGAGCTCACACGCAAGCGCACCCGTGAGAGTCTGTCTCATGTGTTGTGTGAACCTTGTAGTCGTTGTGCCGGGCGCGGGGAGATGAAAACTGCACAAACCATGTGCTTTGAGATTATTCGCGAACTGCATAAAGTAGCGGCCCGTAGTGCGGCGCCGGCGCTACGCGTATACGCTGCGCCAGCTGTGGTGGCACAGTTGCAAGACCCCCAGATGCAATACTGGACGCACGCTACAGCGTCATTATCTAGAGTAGTGACATTGCACAGCGAAACAAGCTTTGGCCAAGAGCAATATGATGTGGTGGCCTAGGTAATCCTTAGTTACGAGGGTTAGTTACGTGCGTTGGTTGCAAGCGTCAAGGCTAGCGCGTAGGTATTGTCATTAGCCGTTGCAACTTCAATGCGTTTATATTTGGCGTTCGTGCCAGATTTGATATGGATTGCACGCTTGGGTATTTGCAACTGCTTCGCCAGCCACTCAATGAGTGCAATGTTGGCTAAATCATCAATTGCTGAAGCGGCAATATGCACTTTGAGTGACATATTAAAGATCCCTGCTGCTGCAGTTTTTTTGGCATTGGGGCGCGCTTGAATAGATAGGCGCAAGCGCGACTGCGTCGGATCGTATTCACACCATGTTGTCAGCATTGCGTTCTGTTGTGGCCAGTTGTGTTAGGCGGCGCGCAGGTGGTTGAGTTTAACGCAGAAGTTGCAGAGCAAGAGACTCCAGCCAAGCAATCGGTAGCATCAATAACAATTGAATTAGTACTAACAGAATCAGTGGTGAGAGATCAATCTGACCAGTATCTGGGCAGTAACGCCGCACTACAGCAAGTGCTGGGCGCGTCATGGTATCGAGCACAGGCGCGGCAGGGCTTTGCGGTGCTAACCATGACAATACGCTGAGTAATAGGGTGGCAAACAGCACAATATAGAGAATTAACTTAACAATCGCTAACAGACTCAGGAACGCAATACCTGAGGCAACTGGTCCCCAGTTCGCGGTAAAGGGCATACCGCGAATCAGTCCAGTTAAGCTATGCTCAATGATTTGAATCAACCATGCTAATAGCAATGATGAGAGGTCGAGTCCCCATAGCCCAGGTACGAAGCGGCGTACTCGCTTGACCATGGTATCGGTGAGTTGTTGCACAAAATGAGCAATTGGATTGCGATAGGGTGCACGCACCCATTGTAGATAAAAGCGCAATAAGAGTGCGAAAGTGTACAGCCCACAGACTACACTAATGACATAAATTAAAGCATTCGCGAGCATCGGTTAAGGCCTGCTCAAATCATCACCAAGCTCAGCTGCACGCTGTGCCGCACCTTGCACAGCACGGCGTATTGTGGCCTGTACGTGGTCGGCGTTAAGGATGCTCAGTGCGCGCTCGGTAGTGCCGCCTTTGGAGGTGACGCGAGCGCGCAATTCAGCAGGGCTGTCGGGACTGGATTGTGCGAGTTGTACCGCACCGGAAAACGTAGATAGTGCGCTATGACGGGCTAAGGCTGGTGATAGTCCTAACTCTAGAGCAGCTTGTTCAAGTGCTTCAATAAAATAGAAGACATAAGCAGGCCCGCTACCAGACACTGCAGTCACCGCATCGAGCTCAATTTCTGTATTGACCCAGAATGTGGTACCAACAGCGGCAAGAATTTGTTCTGCGGTATGTTTCTGTGCTGAATCAACTCCAGGCATTGCAAATAAGCCACTCAAACCTGCACCAATTAGCGCGGGAGTGTTAGGCATGGCACGCACAACACGTGCATTCGGCCCTAGCCAGCGCTGTAAATCGGCACCCCGCAAACCTGCTGCAATGCTAATCACCAATTGATTGTTGATCACGCTGCGCAGAGCTGTGGTCACGCTATGCATTTGCTGTGGTTTGACAGCCAATACAATGGTTTGTGCTTGTGCTGCTACGGTAAGTGCATCTTCTGAAGTGGCAATTCCAAAGTCAGTCGTGAGTTTGGCGCGCGCCTCCGGGAGCACATCAACAGCATGTATGGAGGCGGTAGTCCAGTGTTGGCGGAGTAATCCCCCGATGATTGCGGCAGCCATATTGCCGCCGCCAATAAATAATAGAGACATGTCGTAGTTGGGAAATATCTATTCTAGAAGTAGAGGGATTGTAGGGTTGATAGTGGATTGATTATGCAGATCTAGCCACCAAATGTAACTAAAACATTAATAAGTGAAAAGCATTGTGTAGCATTACAGGATATCTAACTATTTTGAAACTGAAGTCTACTCTAGCCGATTTCCGGTCATTTATCTATGCTTTTGCGTGCGCCAAATAGGTCTGTGCCTACGCGAATCAGGGTTGCGCCTTCGGCGATTGCTAGCTCGAGATCTGCTGACATACCCATGGATAGCGTATCTATCTCAGGATGATCTGTTTGTAATGCGGTATGTAACTGGCGTAATAGTGCAAATTGCTGACGGAGGCGAGCATGATCATTGGTGGGCTCCGCAATAGTCATCAACCCGCGTAACCGTATGCGTGGGAGGTTAGCAATTGCACCCGCGAGTTCTGTTTCAGCGCCGGGCTCAACACCACCTTTACTAGCTTCGCCGCTGACATTGACTTGTATGAGTATGTTTAAGGGCGGCAAATGGGCGGGTCGTGCAGCGTCTAAGCGCTGTGCAATTTTAAGCCGATCTACGCTATGCACCCATGCAAAGGATTCTGCAATGAGACGGGTTTTGTTACTTTGGATAGGGCCGATAAAATGCCAATCAATTGCTAAATGGATCAGCTCGGTTTGCTTAGACAGCGCTTCTTGAACGAAGTTCTCACCAAAACAATGTTGACCACACTGCCAAGCTTCCATTATTTTGATAGAAGAGCAGTGTTTGCTTACTGCGAGCAACTGGATGGTATCAATATTCCGATTTGCATTGCTAGCCGCTAATCGAATACGCGCGATCACATCTTGAAAGTTTTTGTCGATTTGCGTCATAATTCGATATGAGATGTTTTGAGGTGTCTTGGTTGTCTATCAATTAGTAAAATTAAGAGCAAACGATACATAATACTCTGGGGTGATTCAGCAAACATTGAACCTATTCCACTAGATTGTGATTAGCTTGATTTGATTTGCGACATAGCATCGTACATTTTGCATACGGCACATATTTGAACAGTAAAACCCTGTAAGACTGCAGCCGTGACAAAGGAAATGGTTTTAAACCTAATTGCCCTAGGATTATAAATGGATATTGCTGATTTATTGACATTTGTGGTGAAGAATAAAGCTTCAGATTTACATCTGTCAGCCGGATTGTCGCCGATGATTCGTGTCAATGGCGAGCTGCGGCGTGTGAATTTGCCAATCATCAACCATGATGATATGCGAAAAATGATCTATACAATTATGAGTGAAGATCAACGCCGTTTTTACGAAGAAAATCTTGAATGTGATTTTTCTTTTTCAATTGCACAATTAGCGCGGTTTCGGACGAATGTATTCGTGCAACAGCGCGGTATTGGTGCTGTATTTCGGGTCATTCCTAGCGACATACTCTCCCTTGAGGCTTTAAAAGCCCCTGATATTTTTAAGGATATTGCACTCCAACCTAGAGGCTTAGTGTTAGTCACTGGTGCTACCGGTTCCGGTAAGTCGACAACGCTAGCTGCTATGGTGAATTATATTAATGAGAATGTTCGTGGCCATATTCTCACAGTTGAAGACCCGATTGAATTTGTATATGAGCCGAAAAAATGTTTGATTACTCAGCGTGAGGTTGGCCCCCATACGTTCTCATTTGCCAATGCGCTACGTTCAGCGTTACGCGAAGATCCAGATATTATTTTAATTGGTGAGATGCGAGACCTCGAAACTATTCGCTTGGCTTTGACTGCAGCTGAGACAGGTCATTTAGTGTTTGGCACCTTGCATACCAGTTCAGCTGCTAAAACAGTGGATCGAATTGTAGAGGTGTTTCCAGGCGATGAAAAAGAGATGATGCGTTCATTACTCTCTGAGTCTTTGCGAGCAGTCATATCGCAAACCTTGCTCAAGACTAAAGATGGTACGGGTCGGGTGGCCGCTCATGAGGTGATGATCGGTACGCCAGCAATTCGTAATTTAATTCGTGAAAATAAAATTGCTCAAATGTATTCTGCAATTCAAACTGGCGGACAATTGGGTATGCAAACCTTGGATGCTAATTTGCAAGATTTAGTGCGAAATAATATTGTTACAGTTGAAGAGGCACGCACAAAAGCAGCCAATAAAGATGCGATACGCGACAAATAAAAATGCTACACTCGCAATTAATAAATTTCTTTCTTCATGAGCAATGCTTGCTTAGCGTCACGACGCTAGTATTCCGTAATTAATTGTCAAAGAGTGTGATCATACCGGTTCATGGAAAAAGCGATTAATGTCACTTTGCAATTGTTGCAAGTGATGCAACAATATAAAGCGTCTGATCTTTTTGTGTCTGCAGGGTTTCCTCCTGCGGTGAAAGTTAACGGCCAACTCTTGCCGTTATCAAAACAAAAATTAAGCGCAGACAATACGCTTGCTATGGGTATGGCTTTGATGAACTCGCATCAACAGCAAGTATTTACCGCGCATAAAGAGCTGAACTTTTCATTGGAGAAGCCTGGATTCGGACGTTTTCGCGTAAATGTATTTATGCAGCAAGGTAGTGTGGGTTTGGTTTTTCGAAATACCGGATTTGATATACCTAAATTAGAAGATTTGGGACTACATAGCAGTGTCCGTGAAGTAGCGATGGCAAAAAATGGCTTAGTGCTGATTGCAGGGGCTGCAGGTTCCGGTAAGTCAACCACCTTAGCGGCGATGATTGATTATCGCAATACGCATAGTCAAGGTCATATTGTCACGGTAGAAGACCCGATTGAATTCATGCATACCCCGAAGCAGTGTTTGGTGATTCAACGCGAAATCGGCACCGATACCTCATCTTGGAAAAGCGCCTTAACCAATGCAATGCGCCAAGCGCCCGATGTATTAATGATTGGTGAAATACTCGATCGTGAAGCGATGGAGCAAGCCATAACGCATGCGCAAACAGGGCATTTAGTATTGGCAACTTTGCATGCCAATAATGCCAATCAGGCGATTAATCGAGTGCTAACTTTTTATTCGGAAGCGCATCATAACCAGGTGTTACTCGATTTAGCATTAAATTTGCGTGCATGTATTTCGCAACGTTTGGTGCCGCGATTCGATAGTGATGGGCGAGTATTGGTGCAGGAGGTTTTATATCAGTCGTCGTTTGCGTCGAAATTAATTGAGAAAGGTAATATTACGGCACTAAAGGATTTGATGGCGAAGTCTAACGAAGTGGGCATGCAGACTTTTGATCAGCATCTGTTCCAGTTGTATCGTAGCGGTGTCATTAGCCTAGATAGCACTATTGCGTTTGCAGACTCTGCAGATGATATGAGACTGATGATTAAACTAAACAGATCTATCGATGTTGATACAGACAGAGTCGATACAGATGCTTCTGAAATCACCATCAACATGGATTGATTGGGCATTAGGATGACTAAGGCTTGCGCATACTCCCTGCCACAAGTTCATAACGAAATAATCGACACTCTAACGCGCCATTAAATAGGGGTGTGCGGCGTGATGCTTTGAGCCGCATGATTTTTGTGATGCGTAAATCACCAGTGAGAATGAATGCTGTCCAACCGCTATAGCGTTGTTTAAGGAGATCGCCGAGTGCGGGGTACCACTCCGCTAGTGTTTCGAGTTCTTCCATCCGCACGCCGTAAGGTGGATTGGTGATCATTAGGCCACATGGCGTGGGAGGGGTCGTATCTTCAATTTGGCACTGCTTAATATGGATTTTTGATTTTAAGCCCAGCGCCATTAGATTTTTTTGCGCATGGACGATAGCATCTCCACTACGGTCGGACCCGTAAATCGCGAGAGCTACAGTGTGATCTTCTTGCGCGATCGCTGCCTCTCTAATCGCGGAATATTCAGCTACCGAAAAATTTTTTAAGCGCTCAAATCCAAACGTTCGATGTAAACCAGGGGCGCGGCGTTGGGCAATAAGCGCAGCTTCGATTAAGAAGGTGCCGCTGCCACACATGGGATCAAACAGTGTTTGTTCTGGTTGCCATCCTGCTAGGCGTAAGATCCCTGCGGCTAGGTTTTCACGGATGGGCGCATCGCCAGCCGTTTGGCGCCAGCCACGTTTGAATAAGGGCTCACCTGAGGTGTCTAGATATATTGTGGCGTGATCAGCAGTGAGAAACGTATGGACACGAACATCGGGCTGGCGAGTGTCAATATTAGGACGTTCACCCTCGGCTTCGCGAAGCGTGTCACAGATGGCATCCTTAACGCGCAAGGTTACAAACTCTAAACTGGTTAATGGGCTTTTAATGGCTGCAGTGTCTACCCGTAGTGTGTGTTTGGCACCAAACCATTTTTGCCAAGGGATGCGGCGCGCTAGTGCATAAATATCTTTTTCACTGCGGTAGCGACTCTGAGCTATCCGCCATAACACGCGACTGGCAATCCGACTCTCCAGATTGATGCGATAGCATAGTGCATAAGGGCCACTAAATTGCACACCGCCATCAACGGCGATGACTTCTTGGCCGCCAAGACTCACTAACTCATCACGAAGTACAGACTCAAGTCCACGTGGACAGCTTGCAAAAAAATGCTCAATCATTGGGGTGTGGTCTCAGGGTTTAGATCAACGTAGACTTCAAATAAAATACGCTGCCACGGATTGCGTGACGGCATGAGTCGCACAATTCGTGCTTTAACGGCAGCGCCGGCGTCGATTTGACGCGCGACGTCGGTATTTTCGCGGCGTGGAATATAACCAAGATGTTGCCCTTGCCACTCAATGCGTACTGCATTGGAGTCATGTCGATTATTTGCTTCACGTTGCAAAGTGAGAGTGTCACCAAGAGTCATACGCTCCCACAAGTGACTACCGGCATAATACTGAAAGCCGGCAAGAGGGGATTGTTGAACAATAATGTAGGCTTGATTTTGAGCGTGTGTGTCAGTCGTTAGTAGAATAGCACTACATAGCGCAGCACTACAGAATGACATTAGCTTAGCTTGAGTGGAGTGCGCACGCGCAAGACTTGTGCGGTGGAAAGCGATCATTACGCTAATGCCGGTTTAAAAATAACCAATATTAAAATAATGAACAAGATAATGACTGGCACCTCATTGAACCAGCGCAACCATAGCGCTGAGCGTTTGTTACTGCCTTGTTCAAATTTATTCAAGAGGCTACCACAAGCGTGATGATAGCCAATAGTTAATAGCACTAGTATAAGTTTTAGATGTAGCCAAGATCCGCTGATGCCATAGCCTAGCCACAACCAAAGACCGCAAGCAATAGCTGGCACTGCGAGTATAGTCATAAAGCGATAGAGTTTACGCGCCATCAGCAACAGGCGCGATTGCACCTCGGGATGCGTATCCAGTGCTAGATTAATTAGTATGCGCGGCAAATAAAACAAGCCGGCAAACCAAGAAATGACAAATAAGATATGAATTGTTTTTAGCCAAAGCATAGCGTCATGTTACTGCAAAAGACGGCGGCGCGTACAGGCGAGTGCAAGATAAAAGCCAATCACCGTGTAGAGGCTTAATACGGCAATATTTAAAAAATAGTGTGTGGGCAACATGCCATGAACCAGTGGTCTAACCAGACTGACCGCATGCGTGAGAGGCAAGCATTGCGCTAACTGCTGAGCAAATAGTGGCAATTGCTCTAATGGAAAGAATACGCCGCACAGTAACATCATCGGTGTGACGCCAAGCGTGAAGTAATACATGAAGAAATCATAGCTTGGAGACAGTGCAGTCATAATGAGGCCTAAGCTCGAGAAGGCTAAGCCCGTGAGTAAAATCACCGGTAAGACGATTAGTGCTAGCCATGAAGGGACCAAGCCCAAGGCAGTAGCGACGATGAGTACTGCACATCCAGACAAGAAACTTTTGCTTGCCGCCCATATTAACTCACCCAAGACGACATCGTCTAAGGTGAGTGGGGCATTGAGCAGTGTCTCCCAGGTTTTTTGAATGTGCATGCGAGAGAAGCCAGAGTACATAGTTTCAAAAGATGCGCTCATCATCGTGCTCGAACAGATAATGCCGCTGGCAAGAAAACCAATATAAGAAATGCCATCAACGGTTTCTAGCATGCGCCCAAGCCCGTAACCCAGGCCCAGCATGTAGAGGAGGGGATCGGCTAAATTGCCGAGCATTGAGGGAATTGCTAGCTTACGCCATACTAAAGAATTGCGTTGCCAGATATGACGAAAGCGCCAGCTCAATTGCGGTATTGCCCATTGTGAATTCATCATCTTAGTCGCGCAATTCGCGTCCGGTGAGTTTGAGAAAGACATCTTCTAGGCTGGCACGACGGTGTAAGAAGCGCAAGGTTTTACTACGCTCGAGTTCGACAATGAGCGCAGCAGGATCGCGGCTGTATAAGAAATAGGTCTCGCCCGTATTTTCGCAACGATCCGCAAGCTGCGCGGCATGTTGTGTAGCCCATGCGGCAGCACCATCACCAAATACCTCAACGACTTGTGGTTCGATGTGTTGTCCGATTAGCGTCTGTGGCTCACCCACGGCGATTAAAGTCCCGTGATCGATAATCGCAATTCGCTGACAGAGCCTTTCTGCTTCTTCCATAAAATGAGTGGTGAGTAACAAGGTTTTACCCATTTTTAAGAGTTGGCGTAGACGCTCCCAAATAATATGACGCGCTTGTGGGTCTAATCCGGTAGTAGGCTCATCTAAAAATATGAGTTCAGGGTCGTTGATGAGCGCACGTGCAAGAGACAGTCTGCGCTTCATGCCGCCCGATAGGCTACGAATGCCTGCGTCTCCACGGTTACTGAGGCCTGCAAACTCGAGTAAGTCTGGAATGCGACTGTTGAGCATTGCGTCGGGAATGTCGAAGTAGCGTCCAAAAATCAGGAGGTTTTCACAAATACTAAAATCAGGGTCTAGGCTATCGAATTGCGGTACGACACCAATACGTATGCGAGTCTGTCGGGCAAACATTGGAATTGCTTGATCGAGTACGGTGATGTTGCCGCTATCAGGTGTTGTCAGTCCTAAGCACAAGCGCAGTGTGGTAGTTTTTCCGGCGCCATTCGGTCCTAATAGACCAAAACATTCACCGCGATAGATGGACAAATCTAGACCGCGTACTACCTCCTTGCCTGCGTATGATTTGCGCAGTCCGGATAAGGTTAATGCAGGCGATGGGTTCATATGGGAGGGTGGTTCATACAAATCGCTGTTGCACGACTTGTGCTAAAAGATGTAAGCGGCCATGAAAGAAGTGCTCACCGCCAGGGATCACGATGATGGGTAATTGTTGCGGGCGTGCCCAATCGAGTACGGCGCTCAGGGGTACGACATCATCATTCTCGCCATGGATCACTAGGGTGTGGGCCGGTACGGTTTGCGCTGGGAAACGATTGACCGCAGGACCAACCAAAATAATACGCTCTGGATTTAATTGCGTGGCTACTCGAGTTTGAACGAATGCACCAAAAGAGAATCCTGCGAGCGTCAGGGGTAGCGGACCAAAACGATGGATTGCATACTGTACAACGCTGAGTAGATCGTCGGTTTCACCCATGCCTTGATCAAACGTTCCAGCACTAGCACCAACGCCACGAAAATTAGGTCGCAAGACAACATGACCGAGATTGAGCAGCGTTTTCGCTAAGGTAGTGACAACCTTATTATCCTTGGTGCCACCTTGCATCGGATTGGGGTGGGCGATTAGCGCGATGCCGCGTCGCGTAGTGCCAGGATCGTGCAGATCTGTCTCGAGTGGGCCGACGGGGCCATCGATCAAGAGTTGTTCAGTTGTGTGAGTAGGCATTACAGGTCGCGCGTAATCGTTTTAGTCAATTCGCAATCGCTCTACGATCCGACCTTGTTGGAGGTGTTCACTGATAATTTCATCAATGTCTTCACGATCGACGTAGGTATACCAAACGGCTTCAGGGTATACCACGAGTACTGGCCCAAGATCGCAACGATCTAAACAACCGGCTTGATTGATCCGTACCCGACCAGGACCTGAGAGTTGAAGTGCTTTAACGCGTTGCTTGGCATATTCGCGCACGCCTTGAGCGTTGTGTGTCGCGCAGCATCGGGCATCACCTTCACGCTGATTGCAACAAAAAAATACATGATGGTTAAAGTAACTCATGATGATTCAATAGTATGGGCTATTTAAAATAAGAATAGCTAAGGATTATACCTGCCCCGCTTAGGGTGTGTAGGTTTTACGCGGCCAGCCTTGGGTTGAGTCTGGCGGATACTTTTGGGCATTCATTTTGATTTTTTGTTGTGCAGCTGCTATAGGATCGATGTCTAAGATATCGGCTAAGCGTAGTAAATAGAGTAGGACATCAGCAATCTCGGCGCTCACTGCGTGGTGCTCAGCCGCGCTCAGTGTCGCGCTTTGTTCTGGAGTGAGCCATTGGAAGCACTCGACTAATTCAGCCGCTTCGACGCTGAGCGCCATGACCAGATTTTTAGGGTTATGAAACGACTCCCATTGGCGTTCAGCAGCAAATTCACGTAGTTGTTGCTGTAATTCGGTAATGCTCGGTGTGTTTGGAGGTGCTGTAGAAGTCATTGTTTGGGTGTCTTGTTAGGGCGATGGTCACAACCAATCGGGTTGAGGGCTAGATTAAAGGCAGCACAGATTAATGCGAGCCATGGCCATAGATCAGAGAGTGCTCGAACTATATTGCTAATGCTGAGAATATGGCTACTGCGACTGAGTAGTACAAAGGGCAGTGTTTGACGATAGGGATTGATCGGTACGCCATTAATAAAGGCAAGTGCTGCCCCTATGGTGAGTAGCGCTAGGGTGGCGCGAATGCTGCTGGAGAACTGGTTTAGCCACCATAACAAGGCGCTAGCACAGAGTAATCCCATGAATACGCCGGGGGTCAGCCACACCCAAATATCGTCCGAGCGAGGGATTAACCAGGCACTAAAGGTTTTGAGTAGGAGCCCGCCGATGACCAAGCTGCCTAATAGCCGCCAGTAGTAGGCATTGACCATGGTGACACTAGAAAGTAATAGACCAAGGCTGGTGATGCTGAGTGTAACTACAACCGTTTCTGCATATAAGTAAGCGCTGGGGGAAAAGTCAAAAAACGGCGATGTTTGTAGGCTGGTGCGAAAGTCACCGTTACCAAAAGCCATGGCCGGGGTATGCAGCTGGGTGAGTAGCCATAAACAGGCGAGTACTAAGACCGCATCGCCACGCACGCCAGAGAGCGATAATTGCTGACGTATGCTAGATAACGTATTGCCTAAGCGTTGGTGGGGACCAAACAGTGGTGCAATGAGTGCACCGACAGCGCCACCAAAACTATTGACGAGTAAGTCTACGTTGGAGGCGATGCGTATGCTTAAGTATTGTTGGATCGACTCTAGTGACAGACTTAATAGTGAACACAATAGTGTGGCGAGTACAACTGCACTCAGAGTAGTGAACCTGCGGCGACTACTTAAGCTCACCAGAAAACCTAAGGGAGCATAAGCGCAAAGGTTAAATAATACGTCCTCCATCGTGACCCAGCGTGGCCAGGGGGCGAGAAGAAAGTCCCCAAAAGGCTCAATCGGCATGCGCCAACCACTAAATGGTTGCAGACTGGCATAAATGATCACCGCTGAGTAGGCCAGAGCGCTCACCCCGGCAAGACGAAAGCGTCGACCCGGGGGGAGTGGCTGTGGAGGTGATACAACGTTAGTCAAGTTTAAGCCTGCCGGAAGGATGTTGTGCCCAGGAGTGGCGGAGCAAGGTAAAATAATTGTTATAGAAGTTGTGAATAGCTACTGTTAATTGCAACAAGTAATAACATAAGTAATAGCAATAAATAATAGCAATAAATCAGAGCAACGGTTAATAGATTGAAAATGGATGGAACCCGCTAGCATGAAATTCTACGATATCTTTAATGGTGACGCTGATGGTATTTGCGCACTCCACCAGTTGCGGCTGGCTAACCCTCAGTCGTCCGAGCTCATTACTGGGGTTAAGCGTGACATTGCCTTGGTAGAGCGCGTATTGCCGAAGGTAGGCGATCAATTGACAGTGCTCGATATCTCCTTGCGGGCCAATGCCCGAGGGGTTGAGCGCGCTTTGCAGGTGGGTGCGCATATTCAGTATTTTGATCATCACGCAACCGGCGACCTACCGCGACATCCCAATTTTAAATCTCATATCGACACCGCTGACGAAGTTTGCACCAGTTTGCTGGTTGATCAATATTTGGCAGGCCGCTATCGACTGTGGGCAGTAGTAGCAGCTTTTGGTGATAACTTGATTGCGAGTGCCTTGCGCGCCGCGCAGCCTTTAGAGATTGACCGCAATGACTTAGCACGATTACACGAGCTTGGGGAGGCTTTGAACTATAACGCCTATGGTGAGACGGTTGATGATTTGTACTACCCACCTGCAGATTTATACCACTGCATTGCACCCTACGCCGACCCTAGAGATTTTCTGGTAGATGAGCCCGTATTCGAAGTCCTACAGCAAGCCGCTGCCGAGGATTTAGCGCGTGCGGAGGCGCTTGCGCCGGAATGGCAGAGTGAGGCAGTGGCAGTCTATCGCCTTCCCGATGCGGCCTGGAGTCGGCGGGTGAATGGCGTTTGGAGTAATCGTCTGGCGCAAGCAGAGCCTGAGCGTGCCCATGCGGTATTGGTGGCGCAAGCTGGTGGTTATCGCGTCAATGTGCGAGCCCCAAGGTCGCGGCCGCAATCGGCGGAGGTGGTCTGTAGTGGCTTTACTACGGGCGGCGGCCGTGCTGCAGCCGCAGGGATTAATCACTTGCCAGAGGCTGAAGTTTCTATTTTAGTAGCTGCTTTGGAGCGCACTTACGCGACACCCTAGGTGGATCAGAAAAATAATCAATATTTTCAATTAGTTAGATGATTATTTTAAAATGTGAGCGCTAGCTAACAAAATATAGCGCTGCCAATAAACCAGCAATCACTGCCAGCAAAACAGCAATGATCGTCAGTAGTTGATGCTGCCGCTCTTGTGTAGCGACTAAGGTTTGAGCGGCGCGGTCTATGGCGTGGCTAGGATCTTGTTTGAGATAGGTTTCCACTAAGCGGGGCAGTTGTGGCAGCAAAGTACTCCAGAACGGCAGTTCGGTGCGCAAGTGTTTCAGGAGGCCGCGCCAGCCGATTTGCTCAGACATCCAACGTTCAAGAAAGGGTTTGGCGGTCTGCCATAAATCGAGTTCAGGATCGAGCTCGCGACCTAGGCCCTCAATATTGAGTAGGGTTTTTTGTAGCAACACCAACTGCGGTTGGATTTCAATATTAAAGCGGCGCGAGGTCTGAAACAACCGCAATAGAATCTTGCCAAATGAGATGTCTTTGAGGGGTTTGTCAAAGATCGGTTCGCATACAGCGCGGATGGCCGCTTCAAAGTCATCGACTCGGGTATCGGCGGGTGCCCAGCCTGATTCGATATGCACTTCCGCGACCCGTCGGTAGTCGCGCTGGAAAAACGCCAAGAAATTACGCGCTAAATACTGTTTATCCGATACCGTTAAAGTGCCCATGATGCCGAAATCCAGAGCGATATAGTGACCTTCTGGAGCCACTAAAATATTCCCTGGGTGCATATCGGCATGGAAAAAACCGTCTCTGAACACTTGGGTGAAGAAGATCTCAACCCCACTGCGCGCCAGTTGCGGTAAGTTAATACCTTGGGCGCGGAGTTGCTCAATGGCTGAAATGGGTGTGCCATGCATGCGTTGCATGACCATCACCGGTGTTGCGCAGTAATCCCAATAGACTTCAGGAATTGCAAGCAGATTTGATTTTTGAAAGTTGCGGCGTAATTGATGGGCGTTGGCCGCCTCGCGCATCAAATCCAATTCATCCTCTAAATGGCGGGAAAACTCAGCAACCACTTCGTGCGGTTTCAGCCGTTTGCCATCAATAGATAAGCGCTCGAGTAGGCTTGCGCCCACCCGCATTAAAGCCACATCTTTACGGATAGTAGTCGCAATATCGGGCCGTAGAATTTTGACGGCGACTTCCGTGCCATTATGGAGTTGGGCGAAATGCACTTGAGCGACCGATGCGCAAGCCTCAGGCGTACGCTCAAAGTGCTGAAACACCTCGGCCGCAGGGCGGCCATACACCGAATGCAAGATGGCTAATGCCTGCTCGCTGGGGAACGGTGGAACTTGATCTTGGAGTTTGGCCAACTCGATCGCGATGTCTGCGGGTAACAAGTCCCGGCGTGTAGATAGCACTTGGCCGAATTTGACGAAAATCGGCCCCAGCGCTTCGAGCGCTAGTCGTAGTCGCTCAGCTCGCGGGCGCGACAGGTCGCGCCAAAACAGTAACAGACTGAGACTGTAGCGCAACGGTCGCGCGCGGTCATATCCGAGCAAGAATTCATCGAGCCCGAAGTGAAGCGCTACACGGAGGATTTTGAATAAACGGAAGACACGCACCCGTGCATTCTAACCGTCATGGACTGTCGTGGGGAGGGGTTTAGTGGTGATAGCCGTAGCGGTGTGCAATCCAGGGTGAATAGGCGCTTAAAGGCATGATTATTATGGTGTTTGCAGACGTTCGATACGCTTCTCAAGGCGGGCAATGGCGTCGCGTAGGATATCGACTTCGGTGTTAAATTGCGCTAGATCTTGGGTGCTGGTCACAAACCCTTGTTCTTCGCTGACATATTCGGCAAGTGCGTAACCCCAATCGCGAGCGCTGGCACCAGCCCACTCTTGGAGTTGTTGACCACTACGATGGATGCGATGTGCAGTCACATCACCGACAACACGGGCGAGATCGGCCTCAGCATCCCACCGTAAATGCCGCCACAGATGATGAATCACTTGCGCCAAAGCGGCATCGCCGTCGATGGTTACCGCCTGCCAAGCGGTCTCATCTTGGGCGAGTAGCCGAACGGCTAGTCCAGGGCTAATGCTGAGGGTGAGCGCTACGGGCTCAGTCGCGGCTGCAGCCGCGAGAAAGCCGTCGGCTTGAATACGCAGTCGCACCACCATAGGAAACCCATTAAAGCACGCGACTTTATCGACATGCGCTTGAAGCGCGGTGCGCGCCCAAGTGTTGTTGCGTAATAAATGATTAATGGAAGCGCTAGTGATGGCGTCAAACATGGCGAATGGATGTAGTCGTTAATGTGAATGCACTGGGTATAAGGTATTGAAGTTGATGCAAAAAAATAGACGAGAAGTACGCGTATTAGTAGTGCATGCGATTAGTAGGGTTGATAAAAAAGTTAAGTTTTAAATCATGCAATGCATCAGCCATAAACGCAAGCTGAATATCAAAGCGCGCCGGTGTGGATTAGACTTGGGCGACAAATAAAAAAGGCTAGGGGGTATTGAGCCCTAGCCTAAGCAGGCCGCTTACTAGCGCTGGCCTGTAATAGAGCATCTGTATGGATTACACAGAAGATCTGAGTAATTAGGCTTGTTGGATGCCAGAGATCATCCAGCCTTTATCGCCACGGAGTGGTTTTTCGAGATGCCAAATTTCATTGAAAGCTTCAGCCGTTGCTGCACCATCCTCACGGATCATGCCGGTGAAGCGCACGCTGGCAATATACAGAAGACCTTCAGTCACTACCGCCAACATTTCAGCATTGAGACTGACGACTTCGGTTTGACCCGTCGTATTCGCCGGCTCAGAAAGCCACAGCGTTTTGACTTCGTCCATCATGCTTGGGGTGAGCATTTCAGCTAAGGTAGAGCTGTCTCGGGTGTCATTAGCGCGTTGAAGCCGCACAAAGTTCAAACGGGCATGGTGTAAGAACTGCTCAGCATTAAATCCCTCTGGTAATACAACTGGCGTCGGAACATCGGCAGCGGTGGTCGCAGCCACTGATTGCGCAGCTGCACCGCTAGTGGTTGCGGCGACTGAGTGAGATGCAGCACTGCTAGGGGTATAAGAGGGTTCAGTTTGCGCTTGGTAATGTGTGTGGGGAGACGATTGACCTGCCCCTGCATAAGCCAGTGGTGCTTCATTTTTGCTGCGGAACATACGGTATAAAAACAGCGCCAACATCACCACTGCTCCAACCATCAACAAGCTAGAAAGTATGCTACCGAGACCACCAAGCCCTCCAAGTCCACCACCCATAAAGAGGCTAGCCAAACCGGCACCGATGGCTAAACCCGCCAGAGGCCCTAGCCATTTATTGCCAGCTGGGGCTGCAGGTGGTGTAGCCGGAGCTGCTGGTTGTGCTTGTTGGGGTGCTTTGGCTGGCGCAGCGGTTTGCTTTGGTGCTTCGCGTTGCGTACCAACGCTTTTGCCACCACCGAGACGCTTACCAGCGTCAGCCGGTTGAATATGAAATAACGATAAGGCACAGATTCCGAGTGCAAGCGTTAAGAATTTTTTCATCATGTCCTCCACTTCAGGTTGAAATACTTCAATCACAAAATAAATCAGCACTTTTTTAATTAAAAGATACTTAACAAGACCATCTTAATCACATCACATCACATCACATTACATCAAAATAAATGAACCAATCAGAGTAAACCGCATATTCATTTCTAGTAACCACAGTGACCGTCTAGTTGGGGGCGATGTACAACAATTCAAGATGGTTAAAAATGCAGCGCACCCATGTGTTACGGGTCATATTATAGACATACTCTGCGGATTCTAGGGATTACATTTTATAATGGATGGGCGACCAAGAATGCTTAAAAAAACTATAAAAAACAAATAGTTAAAAAATTAATATAGATTTAAAATCGAATCCCACGGTGTAGAGCAACCACACCCCCAGCAAGGTTAAAGTATTCAACACGCGCTAAGCCGGCACTGCTCATCATGGTTTTTAGGGTCTCTTGGTCGGGGTGCATGCGTATGGATTCGGCTAGATAACGATAGCTGTCGGCGTCTTGAGTGATCCACTGGCCCAGACGAGGTAATACTTGGAATGAGTAGGCGTCATACAGAGGTGCGAGCGGTTTCCAGATCTGTGAGAACTCGAGCACTAATAGCCGCCCGCCGGGTCTTAACACGCGCCGCATCTCGGCCAGCGCTATGTCTTTATGGGTCATGTTGCGAAGACCAAACGCCACACAGACACAATCGAAATGAGCATCCACAAAAGGCAATCGTTCTGCATCGCATTGCACAGTCGGGATAATGCGACCGCTGTCTAATAATCGGTCGCGTCCTCGACTCAACATCGGGCCGTTGATATCGGTAAGAACCACTTGGCCGCGGGGGCCGACTCGATCGGCAAAGAGTTGCGTTAAGTCACCGGTACCACCGGCAATATCCAACACGCGATCGCCAGGACGCACTAGGCTGCGATCAATGGTGAAGCGTTTCCATAGCCGATGTAGACCTAGCGACATCAGATCGTTCATCAAGTCATAGCGAGAAGCTACAGAGTCAAAGACTTCTGCAACTTTGCGAGCTTTTTCGTCTTCAGCGACCTGCTGATACCCAAAGTCTGTGGTGTTAGTCATAGCGGTTGTTATGCATCGCGGGTAGCGCCAGCAGCGGCTAGTCGTTTTAAGTAATCGTCCCAAAGCGCGCTCTGACGAATGCCATAGTCGTAGAGTAAATCCCAAGAATAAATACCGGTATCGTGACCATCGGAGAAGCGTAGTTGTAATGCGTATTGACCTACGGGCTCGATCGCTGTGATGGAGACATCTTTTTTACCGACTTGTAATACCTCTTGTCCGGGGCCGTGGCCGCGCACTTCAGCAGAGGGCGAATAGACACGCAGTAACTCACACGGCAATTGAAAGCGTTGACCGTCAGCGAAGGCTACTTCGAGAATTTTAGATACTTGATGCAATGTGATTTCGGTGGGTTGCGGCACACCTTTATGCAGTCCAGCCATGACAGATTACGAACTCCGGTTTAACAACACGATATGAGGATAACAAAATAAGGATAACAAAAAGGATAATCATTAAAAAACGCAAAGCCTAAGCAATCTGTTGATGACAAGACATCAATTAGATGGGGAGATTAAAATTGCTATTGTAATGACAATGATACCTTTGATTGTTGCAGGCTGTTGTGGATTGTGGCTAATGCTGTCATCGTAGTGTCACAAGATCTTCATAATATACAGCCCTTAAGGCGTAACAGTGCCCAGCAGGCCGCTAAAATCAGCGCTATAGTGTGGCGCAAGCTAAAAATTAAGCTATTGATTTTATTGATTTTATTGGTTTTAATTGAATTTTTTGAATTTTTGAATTTATTTGCATTAGTTTTGACTTGGCCTAATCAGGTAACGATGGAGCAATCATGGACGCGACAATTTTAATTGTTGAAGATGAACCGGCGATCCAAGAGTTAGTGGCCTGTAATTTGGAGCTGGCAGGGTATCGGGTAGATCGTGCCGAATCGGCTGAACAGGCCCTTGGACTGGTGCGTGAGAGCTTACCGGACTTAATCGTACTCGATTGGATGTTGCCTGGCATGAACGGCGTAGAGTTGGCGCGACGTTTGCGTGCCGACAAACGCACCAAAGACATTCCGATCATTATGCTCACGGCGCGTGCCGATGAGCAGGACAAACTCACCGGCTTAGACACCGGTGCAGATGATTACATTACTAAGCCCTTTTCACCACATGAATTAAATGCGCGAGTTAAAGCGGTGTTGCGCCGGCGTGCGCCACAAGCTGTGGATGATGTGATTGAGGAGGCTGGGTTGTTGTTAGACCCAACAAGCCATCGAGTCACTGGCAATGGTACGCCACTGGCTTTAGGACCAACTGAATTTCGATTGCTGCATTTCTTTATGACCCACGCAGAACGCGTCTACACCCGTGTGCAACTACTCGATCAAGTCTGGGGCGATCATGTTTTTGTGGAAGAGCGTACTGTGGATGTGCACATCAGGCGTTTGCGTAGAGGTCTAGAACCCACAGGTCATGATCGTTTGATTCAAACGGTGCGCAGCTCGGGCTATCGGTTCTCAGTTCATTAGCAGTATAGTGGCTATGCGATAATAGCGCTTCGGGACATAGAGAGGCATATTGCTTCAATAGCGCTGCTCAATTATTCTAATTTTGATTGCTATCCATTGAATATTATTTGGTTACATCTCATCGTGCAGGTCGCGCTTGCCGCATTGACTGCAGTCGGCTTGTGGGTGGTGTTTGATGCCCAGATTGCATGGGCAGTATTTGCCCTGCTGATCGGTTTACTGTTGGCGATGCAGGTGCATTATCAAAACCGCTTGATCCGTTGGTTAGCAGATCCACGACCTGAAGCCTTGCCCGATGGTATAGGCCAGTGGGAAGAGGTATTTGCGATGTTGTATCACTTGCTGCGACGGCAACGGCGTAGTGAATCGCGACTGACCGCCACTTTGCAAGATTTCCGGCGTGCTGGATTAGCCATGCCTGATGGTTTGATCGTTATTGATGGTGCACATAATATTGAGTGGTGTAATCCGCGTGCAGAATTACATTTTGGTTTAGAAACTAAACGCGATCTAGGGCAACAAGTGACCTTTATTGTACGTCAACCCCAATTTGTAGAAGCACTCAATACCGAGGCTTATGCCGAACCTCTGACCATGCGCAGCCCAAGGGGAAATGATTTGGTGTTGTCGGTGCTGATTGTGCCGTATGAAGCAAATCGAAAACTGATTATTAGTCGAGACATTACCGATCGAGAGCGCGTAGAAACAATGCGTCGCGATTTCGTTGCCAATGTATCGCATGAATTGCGCACGCCTTTAACGGTTGTTGGCGGCTTCTTGGAAACCTTGAGCGACAATGTTGTCGACAACAATATCAATCCGGTATTGTTAAAGCGTTCGATACCGCTGATGACTGAGCAGACCAAGCGCATGCAAAGTTTGATAGAGGACTTGCTGGTGCTCTCGCGTTTGGAGTCCTCTGGTCATGTGTTGCGTGAAGAGCCTGTCAATATTCCGGATATATTGCGTGCGCTGTATTACGATGCCTTAGCCTTGTCGGCTCAAAAACATCAAATTCTACTTGAGATTGAATCAGCGCGATGGGTGAAGGGTGCTGAGGATGAGTTGAGAAGCGCAATGAGTAATTTGGTGAGTAATGCAATTCGTTATACGCCTGCAGGTGGCACAGTACGATTGATGTGGTCAGAGCGTCATGGTGAGGCGTGGTTTTCAGTGCGCGATTCGGGGATAGGTATTGCGGCAGAACATATTCCACGATTGACCGAGCGCTTCTATCGCGTAGACCGTGGACGTTCGCGTGAAACCGGCGGCACAGGCTTAGGACTGGCGATTGTCAAGCACGTGATTGTGCGTCATCAAGCGCGCCTAGATATCACGAGTGAGTTGGGGCAAGGTAGTTGCTTTAGTGTGGTGTTTGGAGAGTCGCGCCTCATGATGCCAACCCCGACAGTGCCTATGCCAGAGATAAATGCTACGGCGCCTTCGGTAGAGCATGCAGCAACTTAGAATTACTTAGGGTGGCTTGCGACTGGTAATAATTGGGTCAGTGCAGCTGCAATGGTGTTCATGCTCTGTATACTTCGTACACTACAAGATGAATCGTTGACTGGACGTTGTTGAACGCCCCAAATCGATTGCGGAAAGTGCGGGTCATCGTGAAACCGCGGGATTACATGCCAATGCACATGCGACACCATATTGCCAAAACTGGCTAAATTAATTTTATCGGGCTTAACGTGATCCCGTAGTGCTGCTTCGACTGCAAATACGATGCGCATACAGTGCGCTCGATCAGCTGGAGATAAATCGGTCATCTCGCGTTGATGTTCGCTCCAGATCACCCGACAAAATCCAGGGTATAAAGGATCATCAACCCACACCACGCGCGCACGCGCATCTTGCCATAATAATTGACCCCCAAGGGTTTCACAGAGCTCA
>Ga0209499_1000104_pt1 | contig 57882 bp, 45 predicted proteins | sample C_130208_EF_Meta_FD_187306 | JGI IMG/M metagenome (GOLD analysis project Ga0209499, IMG submission 187306) | Freshwater microbial communities from Lake Croche, Canada to study carbon cycling - C_130208_EF_MetaG (SPAdes) (version 2) | ecosystem: Environmental > Aquatic > Freshwater > Lake...
GCTTGAGACCCTGGCCGTCGGCTCGGAGGGGACGCGGCGGCTCCTTGAGCTGGCTGACACGAGCTCAGCGAGGTTTGTGATGGCCTCGACGTCGGAGATCTACGGGGATCCGATGGTGCACCCGCAGGTCGAGGACTATCGCGGCAATGTCGATCCCATCGGCCCGCGAGGCGTCTATGACGAGGCCAAGCGGTTTGCTGAGGCGATCACGATGGCCTTCCACACCAAGCGCGGCACGGATATCGGCATCGCACGGATCTTCAACACCTATGGTCCTCGACTGGCGGCAGGTGACGGTCGGGTGGTGTCGAACTTCATCGTCCAAGCACTCCGTGGTGATCCGCTGACGGTGTATGGCGATGGTCTGCAGACCCGTAGCCTCTGCTACGTGGCCGATCTCGTGGCTGGTTTGGCCGCCCTCGGCGATGCGACGGTGATCGGACCGATCAATCTCGGAAACCCCGACGAGCGGACCGTGCTTGAGATTGCGGAGACCATTCTGGAACTGACGGGGAGTTCGTCGTCGGTCGAGCACCTCCCGCTTCCCACGGATGATCCGACACGCCGGTGCCCGGATATCACTCGAGCCACCGAGCAACTCGGCTGGCGGCCCAGTATCGAGACTGAGGATGGCCTCAAGGTCACGATCGACCACTTCGCCGAGCTGCTCGATCGCTGAGTCCCCCAAGGAGTGTCGCTGGGCTCGGCTAGATTGAGGGTCGATCATCGAGACCGGGAGGCATCGTGGCGCCAGAGCGATCGCTTGAGCAGAAGGATTACAAGACCCTCAGCGTGCTCGTGCCCGTCTACAACGAGCGGTCGACCATTGGAGAAGTGATCCGGAGGATCCGCTCGGTCGATGTGCCCCTCGAGGTTGAGATCGTGGTGGTCAACGACGGATCCTCCGACGGCACTGACAAGGTGCTGGCCACCCTTGAGGACTCCACCGTCCGAGTGTTCAACCATGCTCAGAACCAGGGCAAGGGGGCTGCGCTGCGAACGGGGCTCGAGGCGGCCACCGGCGACCTGATCATCATCCAAGACGCGGACCTCGAGTACGACCCGGAGGACTGGATCAAACTGCTCGACCCGATCATGAAGCACAAGGCATTCGTGGTCTACGGAAGTCGTTTCACCGGCGAGCGCAAGAACATGCTTCTGCTGCACTGGATCGGCAATCGGTTCTTGTCGCTGGTGACCAATGTGCTCTACGCGACCACGCTCTCGGACATGGAGACCTGCTACAAGTGCTTTGACCGCAGGGTGATCGAGCCGGTGCACATCATCTCGAATCGCTTTGACTTCGAGCCGGAGATCACCGCCAAGGTCCTGCGTCAGGGGTTCCGGATCTACGAGGTGCCGATCAGCTACGCCGGACGCGAGTTCGACGAGGGGAAGAAGATCACCTGGAAGGACGGCTTCGCCGCCCTCAAGGCCCTCATCAAGTTCCGCTTCACCAAGTCGCTGTAGCTGTGGGGGATCCCCTGGTGGCGGGTCCGGCTGCAGTGGTGGTCGACTTCAACGTCGGGCCCCTCCTCCGTGGCTGCATCGCCTCGCTCCTCGCCGAGGGCATCACCGAGATCGTGGTCGTTGAGAACGGCGACCCTGGATCCACTGCCAGCGCCCTCGGTGAGATGACGGCGCAGGTGCGGGTCATCAACCCTGGTGGCAACCTGGGGTTCGGTGCAGGCGTCAACCGAGGGGTCGCTGCGCTGAGCAGTTCCGCCGACATGATCATCGTGGCGAACCCTGACACCGTGGTGCATGTCGGAGCGGTGGCCTCGCTGGTCGCCGCATTGGGGGATCATCCGCGGTGGGTCCTGGTCGGCCCGACCATCCTGACGAACGATGGGGCTCGTTATCCCTCGGTGCGCCGCTTCCCGTCGCCACTTGTCGCTGTCGGTCACGCCCTGCTTGGCAAGGTCACGCCCGATAATCCCTTTACCCGCCGCTACCTGTCGACTGGAGAGCGTGTCGATGGTGGGGTCGACTGGGTGTCCGGCGCCTTCTTCGTAGTTCGCCGGGAGGCATTCGAGCAGCTCGGCGGCTTCGACGAGGCGTACTTCATGTTCGCCGAGGATATGGATCTGTGCTGGCGCGCCCACGAGGCGGGACTTGGGGTGGGGGTGGCTCCGGTCGCCATCGTCACCCACGTCGAGGGGGTGGCACGAGCGGCCCATCCGTATCGGATGCTTCTCGCTCACCATCGCTCTGCCCTGCGCTTCGCAGCGGCCACCACGCGCGGCCCGGTGCGGGTCTTGCTGCCCTTCGGAGCATTGATTCTCGGCCTGCGACTCCTCGGTTCGCTGGCTGGTGTCGCCATCGATCGACACTGACCACGTCAATTCTTGACAAGTTTGGTCGGGTTTGGCACGATGGTCACTGGCGGCCAGGTGGCCTGCCCCGCAGTGACCGCGAGCAAGGAGACACCCCATGGCCGATACCCAAGGCTTTGAGACCCGACAGATCCACGCCGGGACCGAGCCGGACCCGACCACAGGGGCACGCGCCGTGCCGATCTACATGACCACCAGCTACGCCTTCCGCGACACCGACCATGCCGCAGCGCTCTTCGGGCTCGCCGAGGCCGGCAACATCTACACCCGAATCATGAACCCGACCACGAGCGTGATCGAAGAGCGCATCGCCGATCTTGAGGGTGGCGTCGGTGCCCTTGCGGTGGCGTCCGGGCAGGCTGCGGAGACTCTGGCCATCTTGAACCTTGCCGAGGCGGGCGACCAGATCGTGGCCTCACCGTCGCTCTACGGCGGCACCTACAACCTCTTCCACTACACGCTGCCCAAGCTCGGCATCACGGTGGACTTCGTTGATGATCCCGATGACCTTGAGCAGTGGGCCGCCAAGGTCACCCCACAGACTCGCGCCTTCTACGGCGAGACGATCGGCAACCCACGCGGTGACGTCCTCGATATCGCCGGAATCTCCGGAGTGGCCCATGCCAACAACGTTCCGCTCATCGTGGACTCAACCTTGGCTACGCCCTACCTGGCCAACCCACTGGCTCATGGGGCCGACATCGTCGTGCACTCTGCAACGAAGTTCATCGGTGGCCATGGCACGGCCGTCGCCGGCGTGATCGTTGACGGGGGAACCTTTGACTTCGGTGCCTCCGGCCGTCACGCCATGTTCACCGAGCCCGACCCGAGCTACCACGGCCTCAAGTTCTGGGAGGCACTTGGTCCTGGCGCGTACATCGCCAAGGCCCGGGTCCAGGGTCTTCGCGACCTTGGTGCAGCGGTGTCGCCCATGAACGCCTTCCTCATCGTCCAGGGCCTTGAGACCCTCAGCCTCCGGATGGAGCGCCACGTGGAGAACGCCCAGGCTGTGGCCGAGTTCCTCGAGGGGCGCGACGAGGTCGCCTGGGTGAACTACCCAGGGCTCCCGTCGTCGCAGTGGCACGACCGGGCCAAGGAGATCCTGCCCAAGGGCAGCGGTGCGGTGCTGAGCTTCGGCCTCGCCGGCGGCGCAGCGACGGGGGCCAAGTTCATCGACAGCCTCTCGCTGTTCAGTCACCTTGCCAACGTCGGCGACGTACGCAGCCTGGCCATCCACCCGGCCACGACGACGCACAGCCAGCTCACGGTCGAGGAGCAGGCGGCCAGTGGCGTCTCTCCAGAGATGGTGCGTCTCTCGGTGGGTATCGAATCGATCGCCGACATCCTGGCTGACCTCGATGCTGGCCTACGAGCGGCGAAGGCCTGAGCCGCTGACCGTCGATAGAGACCCAGACCTCACGGGTCCACCACCACCGGCCTCCGGAGCATGGCGACCGGGTGACCCCAAGGGATCGAGGAAGTTCCTCGAGGTCTTCGTCGACGCGCCCCTCGATCTTGAGGGAGGTGGTCGGCTCGGGGGTGACCTTGGGCCGATCTCGATGGCCTATGAGACCTGGGGCGATCTCGATGAGGATGCTGGCAATGCCATCCTTGTCCTGCATGCCTTGACCGGTGACAGCCACGCCGCCGGACCGGTGGGTCCGGGTCATCGGACGCCGGGCTGGTGGGACGGTCTGATCGGGTCAGGTCGGGCCATCGACACCGATCGATTCTTCGTGATCGCCCCGAACGTCCTTGGCGGCTGCCAGGGGTCGCTCGGGCCATCGTCGCTTCATCCTGACGGGGCCGCTTGGGGAAGTCGATTCCCATGGCTCACCATTCGTGACCAGGTGAGCGCCGAACAGGCACTGCTCTCGGAACTGGGCATCACTCGCCTTCATGCCATCCTCGGTGGATCGATGGGAGGCATGCGGGCGCTCGAGTGGGCCTTGATGGCACCTGAGCGCGTCGAGCGACTGGTGTTGCTGGCCTGTGGGCCCGCAGCCACGGCCGAGCAGATCGCCCTCTGCTACGCGCAGAGTTTGGCGCTGACCCTCGACCCGGCATTTAGGGGCGGCGACTACTACGACCAGGCCGATGGCGAAGGCCCGTGGAAGGGCATGGGGGCGGCACGTCGGATGGGGCAGATCACCTATCGCACCCGAGCCGAGCTCCGAGAGCGCTTTGGCCGGACCCACCAAGCCCGAGAGAATCCGTTGGCCGGCGGACGCTTTGCGGTGGAGAGCTACCTCGACCACCAGGCCGAGAAGCTGGCCCACCGGTTCGACGCCAACACCTACCTGATCTTGTGCCGGGCCATGGATAGCCATGATGTCGGCCGAGGACGAGGTTCAATCCGCGAGGCGCTCGGCCACATCGAGACCCCGACGCTGGTGATCGGCTTCGATACCGATCGCCTCTATCCGCTCGATGAGCAGGCGGACATCGTCGAGGGGATTGGGGCCAACGCCACGATGGTCCGCCTCGAGTCGACCCTGGGGCACGATGCCTTCCTTCTCGAGGCGGAGGCCATCGACCCTCTGGTTCGCTCGGCGCTGCGGTGAGGTGCCCTGCTGAGGAGGGTGTCGCTCGTGCCGGTAGGCTGTCAAAGTCATGAGCGTCCTCTCGAAAGTCCTCCGCGCCGGTGAAGGCAAGAAGGTTCGCCGCCTCGCCGAGCTCGTTCCTGCCGTCAATGGCCTCGAGGCAGCGATGGAGGCACTCTCCGACGCTGAGCTCCAAGCCAAGACCGCAGAGTTCAAGGCCCGCCTGGCTGACGGTGAGACCCTTGACGACCTGCTGATCGAGTCATTCGCTGTCGTGCGTGAAGCGGCCTGGCGAGTGCTCGGCCAGCGACACTTCGACGTGCAGCTGATGGGTGGCATGGCGCTGCACTTTGGCTGGATCGCCGAGATGAAGACCGGTGAGGGCAAGACCCTCGTCTCGACCCTGCCGGTGTACCTCAACGCCCTGGCGGGCCGTGGCGTGCACGTGGTCACCTCGAACGACTACCTCGCCACCCGAGACGCCGAGTGGATGGGACGACTGCATCGCTGGATGGGGCTCACCGTCGGGCGCGTCGGTCCCGACATCACAGATCCTGAGCTCAAGCGCGACGCCTATGCCTGTGATGTCACCTATGGCACGAACGCCGAGTTCGGGTTCGACTACCTGCGCGACAACATGGCGCGAAGCCGCGAGACGATGGCGCAACGCGATCACGTATTCGCCATCATCGACGAGGTCGACTCGATCCTCATCGATGAGGCCCGGACACCGCTCATCATCTCGGGGCCTTCGGACGACGCGGCTCGGCTGTACTACCGGTTCGCCTCCATCGTGAACACGCTCTCTCGGGACACCGACTACGAGGTCGACGAGGAGAAGAAGACCGTCGTGCCGACAGAGGCGGGCATCGAGAGGGTCGAGCGCGCTCTCAATGTTGAGAACCTCTATGACGCCGTCAGCGTCAACTACGTCCACCAGCTGACACAGGCACTGCGTGCCAAGGAGCTGTACCACCGGGACAAGGACTATCTGGTGGCCGATGGTGAGGTCCGCATCGTCGACGAGTTCACTGGACGGTCCCTCGACGGACGACGCTGGTCCGATGGGCTCCATCAGGCCGTGGAGGCCAAGGAGCGAGTGCGGATCAACGAGGAGAACCACACGTGGGCGACCGTCACGATCCAGAACTACTTCCGGATGTACGAGAAGCTCGCCGGCATGACCGGTACGGCGGAGACCGAGGCCGGTGAGTTCGCCTCGACCTATGACCTGTCGGTGGTTCCCATCCCGACGAATCGTCCGATGCTGCGCATCGACAAGCCGGACCTCGTCTTCAAGACCGAGATGGCGAAGTTCGAGGCCATCGCCGACGACATCGCTGAGCGCCAGACGCTCGGCCAGCCCATCTTGGTGGGTACGGCGTCAGTGGGGAAGTCCGAGTTGCTCTCGCGTGTCCTCGCCAAGAAAGGCATCAACCACGAGGTCCTGAATGCCAAGCAGCACTTCCGTGAGGCGGAGATCGTGGCTCAGGCTGGCCGTCTCGGATCCGTTACCGTGGCGACCAACATGGCCGGTCGTGGCGTCGACATCCTCCTTGGTGGCAATGCCGAGGGCTTGGCCACCCGGCAGTGCGCCGCCGAAGGAGTCGACCCGAGCACGCCGGAGGGCGAGGCTCGTCTGGCCGAACTCACCGCCACCTTCGCTGAGCAGTGCAAGGCCGAGGGCGACACGGTGCGAGAGCTCGGTGGTCTCTATGTCCTCGGTTCGGAGCGGCACGAGTCGCGGCGGATCGACAACCAGCTTCGTGGCCGATCGGGCCGACAGGGCGAGCCCGGCGAGAGCCGCTTCTTCTTGTCCCTCGAGGACGACCTCATGCGCCTGTTCGCCACGGGGGCGGTCAGCTGGGTGATGGATCGAGCGCTGCCCGAGGATGCTCCCATCGAGGCCAAGATGGTGACGAAGGCCATCGAGCGAGCACAGAACACCGTTGAGGGTCGCAATGCGGAAACCCGCAAGGAAGTCCTCAAATACGACGCGGTGATGAATGAGCAGCGCAAGGTCATCTATGCCAGGCGGCTACAGGTCATCGATGGGGGAGATCTGCACGACGAGACCGTCGAGCTGCTCACCGAAGAACTCACGAACGCTGTGGCGTCGAGTTGCCCGAGTGACTATCCGGAGGAGTGGGATCTTGACCAGCTCCTCGCTGAGATCCAGCAGTTCTACCCAACGGCCTTCTCGACGGAGGATCTCGGCCAAGCTGGGACGCAAGGTCAGTTGATTGAGTCGATCCTGCTCGAGGCTGACGAGTACTACGAGAACCGATCGGCCACGATGCCAGGCGGCGAAGAGATGGCTCGCGAGATCGAGCGTGAGGTCATGCTCCAGATCATCGATCAGCGCTGGCGCGATCATCTCTCCGAGATGGACTACCTGCGCGAAGGTATCAATCTGCGAGCGATGGGCCAGCAGGACCCCCTGGTGGCCTGGCAGCGCGAGGGTTTCTCGATGTTCGGCCAGCTCATTGAAGCGATTCAGGCCGACTACCTGCGCTATGTCCTGCACGTCGACGCCGAGATGACGCCGGTCGAAGAGCCATCACTCGCTGGTGCCGTCTACGAGGCGCCCGACGACTCTGATCCGGCTGGCGGTTTCTCGCTGGCGCCACCGGCTGCTCCGACGACCGCTGAACAGGCCATGGGTCAGATCGGCGAGCCCACGATCGAGAGCTTCGTTCCGGTGGTCAAGGACGAGAACGCCAAGCTTGGCCGCAACGACCCGTGCTGGTGTGGCTCGGGCAAGAAGTTCAAGCAGTGCCATGGCGCCGCCTGAGATCCCGGCGGGAGCCCGCGATCTTGCCCAGTCGCTTGATGAGCTCGAATCTCGGCTCGATGAGGCAAAGGGCTACCTCGGCATCGACGCGGCCCGCCTCCGTCGAGATGAGCTCGAAGCCATCGCTGGCGAGCCTGGTCTCTGGGATGACCAAGATCGAGCCCGTCAGGTCACCACCGAGCTCGGCCGGGTGGCCGATGACTTGAGCCGCTTCGATGCCTTGGCAACGAGCATCGATGACGCGCGGGTGATGATCGAGTTGATCGCCGAGTCATCGGATGCTGGCGAGGATGACGACTCACTCGTCGCCGAGTTGGCGGGATCGGTGGCGGAGCTTGAGCGGAGCATTGGTCGCCTTGAGGTCCAAAGCCTGTTCCAGGGCGACTACGACCAGGCCGATGCCATCGCCGAGGTGCACGCCGGCGCCGGTGGCACCGATGCCCAGGACTGGGCCGAGATGATGCTGCGGATGTACTCGCGCTGGGCCGAACGTCGAGGCTTCAGCGTCGAGGTGGATGAGACGACGGAGGGATCTGAGGCCGGGCTGCTGTCGGCCACGTTCATCGTGAAGGGACGGTTCGCCTACGGCTTGCTCTCCGCTGAGCGAGGGGTGCATCGCCTTGTGCGGATGAGCCCCTTCGATTCACAGCACCGTCGCCAGACCAGTTTCGCCACCTTGCAGGTCACGCCGTTCATGGAGGACCTCGACGACGCCCCCGAGATCGACGAGAAGGACCTGCGGATCGACACCTATCGGGCCTCTGGGGCGGGTGGTCAGCACATCAACAAGACGGATTCTGCTGTCCGACTCACCCACCTGCCTACCGGCGTCGTGGTCTCGTGCCAGAACGAGCGGAGCCAGCATCAGAACAAGGCCCGCGCCATGCAGATCCTGGCGAACAAGCTCGTCGACCTCGCACGCGCCGAGCGCGAGGCTGAGCTGGCGGCGATCACCGGTGAGCGCATCGACAACGCGTGGGGGAGCCAGATCCGCTCCTATGTGATGGCGCCGTATCAGCTCGTCAAGGACCTCCGGACCAACGTAGAGACCGGCAATGTCGATGCGGTGCTCGATGGAGACCTCGACGACTTCATGGAGGCCGAGCTTCGGCGGCGGCGGGAGCCCGGCTCCTGATCCTCGACCGTGATGACAGCCGCGCAACGCCACAGAGGCCCTCTGGCGATGGTCCCGAAGGGCAGCGGGGGGCGGGTAGGCTGGATTCCATCAGCACTTCGTATGCTCTGGGTCTCCGATCCGGGAGCTGCGCAGGACGCATGCACCGATGATCCTCCTCGACCACGTCACCAAGACCTACAAGGGCTCCACCGTGGCGCTGCGCGACGTCTCGGTCGACATCGACAAGGGTGAGTTCGTCTTCCTGGTCGGCTCTTCTGGATCAGGCAAGACCACCTTCCTGCGCCTCTTGCTCCGTGAGGAGGTCCCCGACTCGGGGCGGATCATTGAAGCGGGTCGCGACATCGTCACCATGCCCAAGGGCCGGGTCCCCTTCCTGCGCCGCAACATCGGCTGCGTGTTCCAAGACTTTCGACTGCTCCCGAACAAGACCGTGTTCGAGAACGTGGCGTTCGCCCTTGAGGTGATTGGGCGCCCGAAGTCGGTGGTGAAGTCCCAGGTCCCACAGGTCCTCGAGCTCGTCGGCCTCGGGCACAAGCACGACAGCCTGCCCGGTGAGCTCTCCGGTGGAGAGCAGCAGCGGGTGGCAGTGGCTCGGGCCTTCGTAAACCGACCGCTGATCCTGCTCGCCGATGAGCCGACGGGAAACCTCGACCCCGCGACGTCCGAGGGCATCATGAACCTGCTCGACCGGATCAACCGGACGGGGACGACCGTGGTCATGGCGACCCATGACAAGGCGCTCGTCGACCGGATGCGCCGTCGGGTGCTCGAGCTCGATCATGGGACCCTGGTGCGCGACCAGTCCCGAGGTGTCTACGGCATCGACGACGCAGCTGGACAGGCCTGACCATGCCGATCTTTGCCGAGTACGCCGTGCGAGAGACGGCCTCGAACCTCTGGCGCAACCGCCTGATGACGATTGCCGCCATCTTGACCGTCTCGGTCTCGTTGATGCTGGTCGGGACCACGCTGTTGCTCAAGCAGGGTGCCGCCAATGCCGAGGTCGAATGGCAACGTGGGACGCAGGTCGTGGTGTGGATGTCCCCCAATGCCTCGAGTTCGGAAATCACTGCCGTCTCGACGCAGCTGACCACGCTTCCCTATGTCCATGCCTGCATCTATCGAGACAAGGCCTATGACTTCGCTGAGGCCCGCAAGCTCCTCAGCCCCGCCGAGTTCAGCGTGCTCAAGAAGAGCGGAATGCCGACCTCCTACCGCTGCACTCCGAACCAGCCCTCGGACGCCCAAGTGGTCATGAATCGCTTCAGCGGACAGCCTGGGGTCAAGGAAGTTGACGCACCGCTCCAGCAGATCCACGCCATGGAGCAGGCGATCACCTTCATTCAGGTTGTGTTCATCGTCGTGGCGGTCGTGCTCCTGTTGGCGGCCACGGTCCTCATCCTCAACACGATCCGCCTGGCAATCTTCGCCCGCCGCCGCGAGGTGTCGGTGATGAAGTTAGTCGGGGCCACAAACTGGTTCATCCGCATCCCCTACATGTCGGAGGGCCTGATCCAGGGGCTGGTGGGATCGATCATCGCTGCGGCGATCGTCTTCGGAGTTCACCTGTGGATGGACTCCTCGACGAATGCGCTGCTGGTCCAGATGCGACTCTCAAGCTGGCAGATCTTCTGGACCGACGCCGTCATCGTCGGTCTTGGCGCCGCCATTGGTGCGGGTGGATCGGCCATCGCCATCCGTCGGTTCCTCGACGTCTGAGCTGCCCGCCCCGACCATTGGGTCGTGATCGCACCGGGATCTGCCGGTGCACGACCCATACGGAGGGCATCATGGCCAACACAACCATCCTGACCGGCAACCTCACCGGCGACCCGGATCTTCGGCACCTCAGGGACGGAACCGCCACGGCGACGTTCACCTTGGCCGTCGACCGCCGGTGGCAGGACAAAGAGACGGGAGCCTGGGCGGAGGCGACGAGCTACTTCGACGTGGTGTGTTGGCGTGACCTCGCCGAGCACGTGGTCCTGAGTCTCAACAAAGGGGCGCGGGTGGTGCTCACGGGCCGGCTCGAGCAGCGAAGCTGGACCGGCGAGGACGGGAGGATTCGCACCAGGTCCGAGGTGGTGGCCGACGACGTGGGCATCTCCCTGCGCTTCATGCCCGTGGGTGCGGTGGCCCCCCTCGCTGCGAGCTAGTCCCGTTCGGGGCTGAACTCGATGGAGAGTGAGTTCACGCAGTAGCGCAGGCCAGTCTCCGTCGGTCCATCAGGGAACACGTGGCCGAGATGGCCACCGCAGGATCCGCAGAGGATCTCGGTCCTGACCATGCCGTGGGACCGGTCTTCGCGCTCGAGGACCGGTCCTGAGGCGGCGTCGAAGCTGGGCCAGCCACAGCCCGAGTTGAACTTGGAGGCGCTGTCAAAGAGCTCAGTGCGGCACCCAGCGCAGGTGAAGGAGCCATCATCTTCAAGGTGGAGCAGTGCTCCAGTGAAGGCCGGTTCGGTGGAGGCCTGGCGCAAGATGGCGTAGCGCTCTGGAGAGAGCTGGACCCGCCACTCGGCGTCAGACTTGTCGTTGGGGAACTCAGGCATGGTGACTCCTCGGGAGGTTTCTGACGCTACGTCAGAAACCCTCGGCATTGTTCACTACGCTACCCACTCGATGGATCTGCGAGACACACCAGAGGACAGCGCCTTCCGCGAGGAGGTGATCGAGTGGATGGCCGACCACGTCGTCGGTGACTTCGCCGCGCTTGGCGGACGTGGGGGTTCGGGTGATGAGACCTATGGCTTCGAGGTCCGTCGCGACTGGGAGCACGAGCTCGCCGCCGGTGGCTGGACCTGCATTGGATGGCCGGTCGAGTTCGGCGGCCGGGCCGCCACGATGAACCAGCAGGTCATCTTCAATGAAGAGTACGTGCGGGCCAAGGCCCCCGGACGAGTGAGCATCCTTGGTGAGGGCCTGCTCGGACCGACGCTCATCCACTATGGCTCAGACGAGCAGAAGGCTCGCTTCCTCCCCAAGATCGTCTCGGGCGACGAGCTGTGGTGCCAGGGCTACTCGGAGCCCAATGCTGGGAGCGACCTGGCTTCCCTGGCCACGCGTGCGGTGCTCGACGGTGACGAGTGGGTCATCACTGGGCAGAAGGTCTGGACGTCGCTGGCGCATCAGTCGGACTGGTGTTTCGTGATGTGTCGCACCGACCCAGGCTCGTCGCGACACAAGGGCCTGTCGTACCTCATGGTTCCGATGGACCAGCCGGGGATCGAGGTCCGACCGATCACCCAGATCACCATGACCAGCGAGTTCAACGAGACCTTCTTCGACGGGGCCCGCACGGCGGCGAGCAATGTCGTGGGCGAGGTCGGCCAGGGTTGGATGGTGGGCCTTGCCACGCTGGCCTTCGAGCGAGGGGTCGGACTGCTCGGCCACCTGCTCTCATTTCGTCGGGAGTTCGACGCGGTCGTCGATCTTGGCCGACGCAATGGACGTCTCGAAGACCCGGCGCTGCGTGATCGCGTGGCCGGGTCGTTCGCTGAGCTCGAGGTCCTCCGACTCACCACGCTGCGAAGCCTGCGTGGCGTCGACGGACCAGTTGCCCCCCCTGAGGCCTCCATCCTGAAGCTCTTCTGGGCTTCATGGCACCAGCGCTTCGGCGAGCTCGCACTCGATCTGATGGGCCCCGACGCAATGATCACCGGCCCGGACTACGACCTTGACGCCGAGCATCGGACCTTCTTGTTCTCTCGGTCCGAGACCATCTACGGCGGGTCGAATGAGATCCAGCGGAACATCATCGGTGAACGCGTCCTCGGACTGCCGCCGGAGCCCAAGATCACCCCGACAGGAGCACCATGAGCCTCAGTGACGACTTCGCCCCCACCCCCGCACCCGCCCCCCCGGCCGGGCACAACCTGCTCGCCGGCAAGGTGGTGCTCGTCACGGCGGCGGCAGGTACTGGGATCGGCATGGCCACAGCCCAGCGGTGCCTTGACGAGGGAGCCGAGGTCGTCGTGTCTGACGCGCATGAGCGTCGCTGTGCCGAGACTGCCGAGCAGTTGACGGCTCACGCCGGGCGTCGGGTGCTTGGTGTGCCCTGTGACGTGACCAAAGAGGATGACGTGCAGCGTCTTTTCGATGCTGTCACGACGGCGCACGGGCGCATCGACGTGGCGGTGAACAATGCTGGCCTCGGAGGCCAGGTGCCGATCGTGGACATGACCGACGACCAGTGGAACCTGGTGCTCGACGTGACGCTCAACGGGACGTTCCGCTGCACCCGGGCGGCGATGAGCCGGATGATCCCGGCCGGACGCGGGGTGATCGTGAACAACGCCAGCGTGCTCGGCTGGCGGGCCCAGCCGGGTCAGGCCCATTACGCCGCAGCCAAGGCGGGCGTGATGGCACTCACGAGGTGCGCGGCGGCTGAGGCCGCCCCTCAGGGCATCCGGATCAACGCGGTCGCTCCGTCGTTGGCGGAGCACCCCTTCTTGAACAGGGTGATCAGTGATGAGGACCTCGCGCTCCTGCGCAGCCGGGAGCTCTTCCACCGCGGCGCCGAGGTGTGGGAGGTGGCTTCGGTCATCGCATTCCTGGCCAGTGACTACTCGACCTATCTCAGCGGCGAGATCATTTCGGTGTCGAGCCAACATGCCTGAGATCGATCGCTCTTCCTTTGCCCTAGGTGCTGCCGAGGACCCGCGTGGCGACCTCGTGTGGGGCACGATCCCAGGCCTCGTTGCCTGGGCGGGAGAGCGCTTCGGTGACGATGAGGCCATCGTCGACGGCGACGTCCGTCTGTCGTTCGCCGAACTTGCCTCCGCCGTGGATGAGGTGGCGACCGGCATGCTGGCCATGGGGGTCGAGGCTGGAGATCGAGTGGCGATCTGGGCGCCGAACTGTGTTGAATGGATCCTCGGAGCACTCGGCGCAGTGCGCGCCGGCGCCGTCATCGTCACCCTGAACACCCGATACAAGGGCGGCGAGGCATCGTTCATCCTGCGCGCCTCGGGGGCACGTTGGCTGCTCACCGTACGCGGGTTCCTTGGAGCGGACTACCCGGCGCTGCTCGTGGGCGAGGACGTGGGATCGCTCGAGCAGATCGTCGTGCTCAAGGGCGACGCCGAGGGCGACGCACCCTCAGGCACGACCGTCAGCACCCTCGCGACGGTGGTGGCTGCGGCCGAGGGAGTGGATCGGTCGCTCACCGCCACTCGGGCCGAGGCCATCGACACCGATGCAGTCTGCGACCTCGTCTTCACGTCGGGGACGACGGGTAATCCCAAGGGGGCGATGACGACGCATGGCCAGACCCTGCGAACCTTCGCCACGTGGGCATCGATCGTTGGGCTGCGTCGTGGCGATCGCTACCTCGTCGTGAACCCCTTCTTCCACACCTTCGGCTACAAAGCTGGGTTGCTGGCCTCACTGATGGCTGGGGCGACGGTGGTGCCGGAGCCGGTCTTCGACGTCGACGCCGTGCTCGACCGCATCGACGCCGAGGCCATCACGATGCTTCCGGGACCGCCGACGCTCTATCAGTCGATCCTGGCGCACCCTCGTCGAGCTTCAGTCGATCTCAGCTCGCTGCGACTCGGCGTCACCGGTGCCGCCGTGGTCCCCGTCGAGCTCGTGGTCGCCATGCGCGACGAGCTTGGCTTCGAGACCGTACTGACGGCCTATGGGCTCACCGAGTCCACCGGAGTGGTCACCATGTGCCGCAGTGACGACTCACCCGAGACGATCTCCACCACATCCGGTCGGGCCATCCCCTCGATCGAGGTCTGCGTCGTCGACCCTGAGGGCCGAGAGCTCGATCGGGGGCTGCCGGGTGAGATCGTCGTTCGGGGCTACACCGTCATGCCCGGCTACTTCGAGGATGCGGCCGAGACGGCCAAGGCCATTGACGCCGAGGGCTGGCTCCACACCGGTGATGTGGGGACCATGGATGAGGCCGGAAACGTCATCATCACCGATCGACTCAAAGACATGTACGTGACCGGTGGCTTCAACGCCTACCCCGCCGAGATCGAGTCCATGCTTCGCCGATGCCCCGGTGTCGCACAGGTGGCCGTAGTGGGCTTGGCGGATGAGCGGATGGGCGAGGTCGGCTGTGCGGTGATCGTCCGCGAACCCGGCGACGGCGATGATGTCACCTTTGCGGAGTCGGTGATCGCCTACGCCCGGGGGGCGATGGCGAACTACAAGGTCCCCCGGACCGTCGAGATCGTCGATGTGCTGCCGACCAATGCAAGTGGCAAGGTCTTGAAGCGAGAGTTGCGCGACCGGTTCGGGTCGTAAGTCACAGATCGAGTATCCGTCGGGTGCAGCGCACCTGCGAGAGGGAGGGAATCCATGAGGGGAATCGTCTACACAGGAGATGGCGTCGAGGTCACCGATGACCTGGGCTTGCGCGAGGTCGGACCGAAGGAGGTCCGTGTGGCCGTGGCGGCGGCGGGTGTCTGTCACTCGGACCTTTCGGTGATCAATGGCACCATTCCTTGGAAGCCTCCGGCGGTGCTGGGCCATGAGGGCGCAGGCGTCGTCGAGGCAGTCGGTTCCGAGGTTCGTTCGGTGAAGCCGGGGGATCATGTGGTGATCGCCACCTTGGCCAGCTGCGGTGTGTGTCGGGCATGCTCGACCGGTCACCCAACGTGGTGTCGGGCCTCGCTGGGCAACGTCTCTCACCCGTTTACCTACAAGGGTGAGGCGGCCTCGAACTTCGCCGCCGCCAGCGTGTTCGTCGAGTCGACCATCGTCGCTGAGGTCCAAGCCATCAGGATCCCCAAGGACGTGCCGCTGACCTCTGCGTGCCTCATTGGTTGTGGCGTGCTCACCGGTGTGGGCGCCGTCCTCAACCGCGCCAAGGTTCGCCCTGGCGAGACTGCAGTGGTCTTCGGTGTCGGTGGGGTTGGCCTCAACGTCATCCAGGGCCTGGCCATTGCTGGGGCAACGCGGATCATCGGCGTTGACACGCTCGCCTCGAAGGAGGGTCTGGCCCGGCAGTTCGGTGCCACCGACTTCATTGATGCCTCCTCGGCGGACGCGGTCGCCGGCGTACGCGAGCTGCTCCCGCCGAACCGCGAGTCGGCCGCCGGTGCACTCAATCCGATGGGCGGAGCGACCTGGGCATTCGACTGCGTGGGGCACCCGGCCGTCCTGCGCAATGCTCTCGACGTCCTCGACTGGGGTGGCAACGCTGTCGCCCTCGGGATCCCGGCTCGTGGCACCGAGGTGTCGGTGGACATCAACTCGCTGGCCTATGTGGACCGTGGCCTCCTCGGCTGCCGCTATGGATCCTCTCGGCCGCACCACGATGTCGGCCTGATGGTGGACCTCTACAAGGCGGGCCGCCTGAAGCTCGACGAGCTTGTGACCATGACTCGCCCCATGGATGCGTTCCGAGACATCGTCGAAGCCATGCATGCTGGCCAGGTGGCTCGCGGCGTCCTTGAGATCTCGACCATCTAGGGTCTGGGCATGCGTGGAATCCTTCTTGCCGGTGGGACCGGCTCGCGACTGAACCGCCTGACTCGGATCACCAACAAGCACCTGCTTCCCGTCTACGACCGCTCTATGGTCGAGTGGTCGGTGGAGGCCATGGTGGCGGCCGGCATCGATGAGCTCCTGATCGTCACTGGTGGTGAGCGGGTTGGTGACTTCATGAGGATGCTGGGCGATGGTTCGGCGTACGGACTCGAGGGCCTCTCCTATGCCGTCCAAGAGCAAGCCGGTGGTATCGCTGAAGCCCTCGGCCTCGGTGAGCGCTTCGCCAAGGGTGGGCCCATTGTGGTCATGCTGGCCGACAACATCTTTGAGTTCTCGTTCCGACCGACGATCGATGCCTTCCGGGCCAATCCGCAGGGCTGCCGGCTGGTCCTGTCAAAGATGGAGGATCCCACCCACCTCTCCCATCTCGGTGTGCCCGAGATGGACGAAGATGGTCGGATCGTCCGCATCATCGAGAAGCCGGCGGTTCCGCCGAGCCACTACGCCGTGACAGGGGTCTACTGCTACGAGTCGGCGGTCTTCGACGTCGTCAGGACCCTCGAGCCCTCGGCGCGCGGGGAACTTGAGATCACCGATGTGAACAACCACTTCATCGGAGCCGGTCACGTGGCCTCCGATGTCCAGCCTGGATTCTGGGGGGATGCCGGAGAGTCGATCCCTGCCTACCAAGAGGTTGGTGAGTTCGTGGCTCGCAATGGAGCCAACAAGCCCGCTGAGGGCTGATCAGGACTGCGTCTGCTCACGGGTCGTCGCCCGGGACCATGCAGCGCGGCTCGACGCGGCGATGCTCGGAGCATCGAGACCTAGCTCCGCGAGGATGACGTCGGGCTTGGCCTGTGCCAAGAAGCCCTTGGGGGTACCGAGCAGGGTGACCGGCGGCGAGATTCGCCCTTCAGCAGCCGCGGCAGCCTCGAGGGCTGCGGCCAGGTGCGAACCCGCTCCGCCGACCCGGATCCCGTCCTCGGCGGTGACCACGCAGCGGTGGCGACCGGCGATGGCCAGCATTTCTGGGTCGATCGGACTGACCACCCGCACGTCGATGACGGTGGCATCGATGCCGTGGTCGCGCTCAAGCAGGGTCGCAGCGGCGAGGCATCGGGCCGTCATCTTGCCGACACCGAGCAGGCAGATCGATCCGTCGCCGAGTCGCAGGGTGCGACTCGACAGACCCGTGCCCACGCCGCCATCGAGGCGCTCAGGTGGGGTCTTCGGGAAGCGGATCGTGGCCGGTCCACTGAGCGCAAGAGCAGTGCGCAGCATCACGTCGACCTCGTCGGTCGAGGAGGGGGCGAAGACGGTCATGTTGGGGATCGTCAGAGCGAGCGCGAGGTCGAGGACTCCGTGGTGGCTTGCCCCGTCATCGCCGGTGATGCCGGCTCGATCGAGGACGATGGTCACGGGAAGGTTGTGCATTCCGACGTCGTAGGTCGCCTGATCGACCGCCCGGGTGAAGAAGGTCGAGTAGACGGCGACAACGGGCCGCAGGCCGCCCATGGCCATCCCAGCGGCAGCGGTCATCTCGTGCTGCTCGGCGATACCCACGTCGACGAAGCGATCTGGGTGCGCAGCCTCAAATGGCAGGAGGCCGGTGGGGCCAGGCATGGCCGCCGTCAGGGCAACGATCCTTGGGTCCTCGGCCGCAGCGGCGAGCAGGGAGCGAGAGAACGCATCGGTGTAGGTGGATGGGGCGATGGCCGCACCCTCGTCGATGGTGCTGCTGGCGGTCACCACCTTGACGTCGTGCAGGCGTTGAACCTCGTCTGTCTCGGCGGGGGCATAGCCACGACCCTTCTGGGTGAGCACGTGGACCACGATGGGTCCATCCCATCCGGCGGCATTGCGCAAGGCCTGTTCGACAGCGGCGATGTCATGGCCGTCGATGGGTCCGGCATAGCGAACGCCGAGGGCCTCGAAGAAGGTGTGAGGAGCGACAAGCTCACGCAGAGCGCTGGTGACACCGTGGACGCCCGAATAGGCCACTTCGCCCACGGCTGGGATCTCCCGGAGGATGTGCCGGAGGCGCTCTCGCGCCTGAACATAGGTCGGGTGGAGCCGCAGGCTCGTCAGCGACTGCGACAGTTGCGAGATGGTCGGGGCATAACTGCGGCCATTGTCGTTGAGGACGATCACCACCCTTCGTCCGGAATGACCGAGGTTGTTGAGCGCCTCGTAGGCCATCCCGCCAGTGAGGGCTCCGTCACCGATGACGGCCACGACCCTCCGCTCGCCACCATGGCCGGCGAGCTCGCCCTCGAGCTCGTAGGCGGTCGCCATCCCATAGGCATACGAGAGCACCGTCGAGGCATGCGAGTTCTCGATCCAATCGTGCTCGGATTCAGACCGATTGGGGTAACCCGAGAGGCCTCCTTGCTGCCGGAGGTCCTTGAAGCCATAGCGCCGGCCCGTGAGGAGCTTGTGGACATAGGCCTGATGGCCGGTGTCCCACAAGATGGGGTCTCGAGGCGAGTCGAAGACCCGATGGAGAGCGAGTGTCAGCTCCACGACTCCGAGATTGGATCCGAGATGCCCGCCAGTTGTGGTCACCGTCTCGACGATGAAGGACCGAATCTCCTGTGCGAGCTCTTCGAGCTGCTCAGTCGACAGCGACCTGAGGTCCCCAGGTGTCTCGATCTGAGGAAGGATCATGCGCGTCTCACCACGGGTCAAGGTTACCAACACCGCTCGGATCCTCGGCGCTCTTGGCACAGCGTCCCGATACGCTGAGTAGGTGACCGCCTCTTTGGACCTCATCGCTCCCGATCTCATTGAACGAGTTCTCTCTGTTGCCGTCGAGCGAGGGGGTGACATGGCTGAGGTCTTCTGCGAGGATCGCACCTCGCGCAGCGCATCTCGAGACGATGGTCGAATCGAGGAGCTCTCCACGGGGAGCTCTCGAGGGGCGGGGATTCGTGTGGTCGTGGGCGAGACGACGGGGTTCGCCCATACGGCGGATCTCTCGGAGGCCGGGTTGCTGGCTGCAGCTCGGGCGGCGTCGGCAGTGGCCCGAGAGGGCGGAGGGGGGACCCGACTCGCCCCTCTCGAAGATCATCGTCGCCACGATGCGACAGCCCGGTACTTGCTCGATGAGATCCCGACCGTGACCAAGCTCGAGCTGCTGGCTGCTGCCGACGAGGCGGCCCGCTCGGCGGGAAGCGCGATCTCGCAGGTCACCACCGCGTTCTCCGAGGGGCGACGACGGATCTTGGTGGCTACCACCGACGGCGTCTACGCCAGTGACGACCAGGTGCGGACTCGATTCAACGTGATGTGTGTGGCCACGGCGGATACTGGCCTCCAGACCGGTTTTGAGTCGATGGCCCGCACAGAGGGCTTCGAGATGTTCGACGATGCCGACGTGGCGGAGATGGGTCGCATCGCGGCACGTCGCGCCATGGCCAAGCTCTCCGCTCGCCCCGCACCGTCGGGGGAGGTTCCGGTGGTGCTTGCCGGTGGATCGGGTGGCGTGCTGTTCCACGAGGCCTGCGGTCACGGTCTTGAGGCCGACCACATCGTGAAGGACTCATCGGTGTACTGCGGCCAACTCGGACGTCAGGTGGCGAGCCCGCTCGTGACACTGGTCGACGACGGCACGGTGTCGGGTGAGTGGGGCACGTCGGCTATCGATGACGAGGGTCGCCCGGCGCAGCGCAATGTTCTGATCGAAGATGGCATCCTGACCGACTACATGTGGGATTGGCTGAGAGCTCGCAAGGAGGGCCGGCCCTCGAGTGGAAATGGCCGCCGCGAGACCTACAAGGACCTCCCCATGGTCCGCATGACCAACACCTTCCTTCTCGCCGGCCAGGAGGACCCTGACGAGATCATCGCCCAGACCCCCGATGGTGTCTATGTGGCAAAGCTCGGAGGCGGACAGGTCAGCACGGCCACTGGTGACTTCGTCTTTGGTACGACCGAGGCCTATCTGATCGAGGGTGGCCGGATCACCGAGCCGCTGCGCGATGCCAACCTCATCGGGAATGGCCCCGAGGTGCTGCGTCGGATCGACGCGCTGGGCAATGACTTCTCCATGATGCCTGGTACCTGCGGCAAGGATGGCCAGAGCGTCCCGGTTGGCTGTGGTCAGCCGACGCTCCGAATCACCGGTGTGACCATCGGAGGGACAGCCGCATGAGTGACGAACTGCTCGACATCGCCGATCGGTTGGTGGCGCAGGGCTCGGGAACCGAGCAGATCGAGGCCTATGTGGCCCGAGGGACCGACACCGAGATCCGAATCTACGACGGTGAGATCGAGAGCCTCTCGACTGCGACGTCGGCGGGCATCGGGATTCGAGTCCTGTTGCCCGGACCCGACGGATCCCGGGTGGGCGTCGCCTACGCCGGATCACTCGATCCGGGTGCCGTGGCAGCGGCGCTCACCTCGGCTCGAGAGAACGCCACCTTTGCGTCACCCGATCCGATGATGGTGCTGGCTGCACCCGATGGGATATCCCCAGCGAAGGTGGATCTGGTCGATCCGACAGCTCACCTGGTGTCAATCGACGACAAGATCGACCTCGCCAAGGCGGTCGAGGCGGCGGCCAAGGCCGGCGACCCACGGATCCGATCGGTCGACAGCGCCGACTACGGCGACAGCCGCTCGGAGATGGCGCTCGTCTCGACGACGGGGATTCGGGCCACGTCGGAGCGAACCAGTGCCTATGTCTCGGCGGCAACCCTGGCGGGCGCCGCCGATGAGACACAGACCGGATCAGGCTTCTCGATCGGACGAGGACCAGGTGACCTTGATCCAGAGGCTGCGGCGCGAGATGCCGTGGAGCGCTCTGTTCGCATGCTGGGGGCGACCAAGGGCGCCTCGATGCGCACCACGGTGGTCTTCGATCCTCGAGTCACCTCGACCATCCTTGGGGTTCTCAGCGGGGCGCTCAGCGGAGATGCGGTGGTTCGAGGGAGGTCCTTCTTCGAAGGGCACCTCGGGGAGAGCGTGGCGGTTCCTGGGTTCACGCTCGTCGATGACCCAACCGACCTGCGTGCATATGGAGCGTCGGCGCTCGACGGAGAGGGCCTGGCGTGTCGCCGAAATGTCCTGATTGATGATGGGATCTTGAGCATGTTCGTCTACGACACGGTGTCGGCTCGACGGGCCGGTGCCGCGGCGACAGGTTCGGCGTCGCGCGGCGGCATCGCCGGGAGCCCAGGGGCGGGCTGCCGGGCGCTGGTGCTGCACTCGGGTGACCTCAGCGCCGACGAATTGCTGGCCTCTGTGGGCGAAGGCCTCTACGTCCAGTCCATCACGGGCGTCCATTCCGGGGTGAGCACCGTGAGCGGTGACTTCTCGGTGGGAGCAGAGGGCCTGATGATCAGGGACGGTCGGCTGGCCGAGCCGATCAGGGAGGTCACGGTGGCCTCGTCCTTCCAGCGGATGCTTCAGAACATCATCGGGATCGGCGCCGACCTCACCTGGCTGCCTGGCATCTCTGCCGGACAGACTCTGGCGATCGGTGACGTGCAGATCTCCGGGACCTGATCAGTCCTTCTTCGCCGCCGGCTTCTTCGCCGCTGGCTTGTCCTTCTTCGCTGGTGCCGCGTCGCTGGTGCTGGCCGGCGTCGGGCTCGGAGTCGCCTCAGCGGCCGGGGCCGGGGTTGGGGTCGCCGAATCAGTTCCCGTGGGCGGGGTGGTCGATGTGCTGGCGCCACGACTGTCGTTCTTGTAGAAGCCGCTGCCCTTGAAGACAATGCCGACCGACCCGAATACCTTTCGCAGTTTCCCCTTGCACTCTGGGCACTTGGTCAGGGCATCATCAGAGAAGGACTGGACGATCTCGAACTGGTGTCCGCACTTCGTGCAGGCGTACTCGTAGGTGGGCATGACGCTCCTCCAGGGCAGGGTGCGTTGGCAGTCGTCTCAGATGAGTGCCAATTCTAGTCGTCAGGACTCGGTGCGATGTCCGTCTCGAGACGGGGCCGCCGATGACCGCCCGCAGTGGGCCGGGCCGACCAAGTCCCGTCGGCTGATGGCCGAGCGCAATGGTTGGAGCCGAGGACATCTCCACCACCTATCCTCACACTATGGCAGCGACTGACAACACCATCGAGCGGCTCATGGATCTCACCGTGACCTTGCTCAACGCCTCACAGGGCCTCACCACGGCAGAGATCGTCAGCGAGCTGCCGAACTACCCGAACTCGACGCTGTCGGCGTCCCGGCAGCAGTTCGAGCGCGACAAGGTTCTCCTGCGCAAGCGAGGCGTCGAGGTCGAGGTCATCGAGACCGGAGCGGCCAATGACTATCGCTATCGAATCGACCCGGCCACGTACTATCTGCCCGATCTCAACCTCTCCTCGCAGGAGGTGGCGGCACTCGATCTGGCGCTGGCGGCAGTGGGGATCAACGGGGTGACCGAGGTCGATGGCCTCGCCAAGATCGGGCTGGGTAACGTCTCGTCGGCCTCGCCCATCGTGGACGTCGATATCTCCCCGTACAGCCCGGTGCTCTACCAAGCCATCTCGATGCAGGCCGAGGTCCGGTTTGACTATTCGGGGGTCAAGCGGCGGCTCAGTCCGGTCTCGTTGCGCTTCGCCCTTGGACACTGGTACCTCGAGGCCTATGACAGGGCCGACAGCATCTCGAAGAACTTCCGTGTCGATCGGATCCAGTCAGAGCCGAAGCTCGGGACGCGTGGCAGCGGCATCGTCCCTGATGGGGCGAGAGACAGCGGCCGGATCCTGAGCGTCCCGAGTGCGGTGGAGGCAGGGGAGGCCACCGAGATGCTGGTCCTTGAGGCCGACGCCCGGGCAACATGGCGCCTCGAGCGATCGCTCGGTGCCAACTTCGTGACGACTCGCAATGCTGATGGATCGAGCATCTTCACCATTCCGATCCGCTCGTGGAAGCAGGCCCGCTCCTGGGTGATCGGCTTGCTTGACTCAGTGGTGGTGCAGTCACCGGAGGCGGCACGCTCTTCGATGGTGGCATGGTTGACCTCGGTGGCTACGCAACCAGCCGCCGCCCCAGTTTCGATCAGCAATCCGGCGAACCTTGGGCCGGCGACCAGCCCGATCGACGCCGCTGGCATCAGCATGACGCCGACGGAACGTCGACTCCAGCGCCTCTTCGCAATGCTCGAGTGGTTGGCGGAGATGGGGACGGTGGAGACCATCGAGATCGCCAAGCGGTTCAACATGACGGTTGACGAGGTGGTTGCCGAGCTTGAGCTGGCGGCCTGCTGTGGTCGTCCTCCCTACTCGCCGGGCGAGTTGATGGACATCATCGTGGACGCCGATACAGTCACCGCCCGCTTGCCGGACCTCGAGCGCGCCCGGCAGCTTTCAGCTTCGGATGCCATGGTGCTGGTGGCTGCCTCAAAGATGCTGCTCGAAGTGTCCGGGGGCGGTTCTGGCGGCCCGCTGGCCTCGGCGGTGGCGAAGCTTGAGGCGGCACTCGCTGCGGCGAAGTCAGTGGTGATCGAGATCCCGCATCCCGAGCACCTCGATGAGTTGGCCCGAGCGTGCAGCGAGGCGCGTGAGCTCGAGGTGGTGTACGTGGCTGACTCGACCGGCATCGAGTCGACGCGAGTGATCGATCCGATCAAGTGCGAGGTGCGAGAGGGTCAGTGGTACGTGTGGGCGTGGTGCTGCGAGCGCAGCGACTTCCGGATCTTTCACGCCGACCGCTTTCGGTCAGCGACTGACGTCGGTCCACGACGGGACGGCTTCGATGTATCGGATGCTGATGGCATCGAGCTCATCAGCTCAGACGATGCGGAGACCGCGTTGGTGGTTCTCGGTCCTGATGCTCGTTGGGTCGCCGATTCAGTCCCGATCACTGGTCGACACGTCGAGGACGATGGTCGCATCGTGGTCTCACTGTCGGTACTCAGCACGCTCTGGTTCGGGCGTCTGCTCCTCCAGGCTGGTCCCGATGCCACTGTGCTGAGCCCTGGTGACCTTGTGGACTGCGGGCGCGAAACCGCTCGACGCGTCCTTCGGAGGTATGAGCCGACCGTGTGAGCCATGAGGCTCATGGCATGCTCACGATCAATACGCTGAGTGACAGCTCAGGGAGCTACCTGCTCAGCGATCCAGCTCGGGAGGTGGGGGACCTCTTCGGCGGACCGCAGCCCGGACGATGGGTTGGGAGATCGGCGCAGCATCACGGGCTCGTCGGGGACGTGGAGCCTAAGGCGCTCTCGCTTATCTTGTCCGGGCGGATCCCCGGCGGCACGCTCGAGCCAGGGGCTCACCAGCGTCGTAGCGCGTATGACCTGGTGTTTGCCGCACCGAAGCCCGTCAGTGTGCTCATGGCCTCCCCCAGCGAAGCTGTCGCCCGGCAGGTCGTTCTTGGCCATGAGGTGGCAGTCGAGGCCGCGATGGACTACGTCGAAGACCGATCGGCCGGGATCCGGCGAGCGTCGGAGGGAGGGGAGCGGACCTGGCTGCACGTCAACGGTGTCGTCGCGGCGCGGTTCACCCACGGGACAAGTCGCTCTGGTGACCCCCATCTCCACAGCCATGTTCTTCTCGCCAATCGCGCTCGAGGCGAGGACGGCCGTTTCGGTGCACTCGACGGCTTGGCGCTGCGTGCTCACGCCAGAGCGGCAGACGCCATCTATCTGAGTGCGCTGCGATCGGAGATGTCGAGACGGCTTGAGGTGGTGTTCCAGCGGGGGAGCGATGGAGTGATCCGCATCATGGGGGTCAGCGATGCCGACTGCATCGCCTTCAGCGGTCGATCAGAGGAGGTTCGCAGGGGGGTGATAGGCCGGCCACTGAAGACCAGTCGATCCCGAAGCGAGGCTCTCGGGATCTGGGAGGAACGGAAACGTAGGGCACCGCTCCTCGAGGACGCACCACGCTTCGATCGCTCGGCTCGTCATGTCGATGAGCATCGGGCGGGAGCATTGCTCTACGGTCGCCCGCTGCTGGCACGCCATGTCGTCGAATCGGTCGCCATGGCAGCGACCGCCGGCATCTCGGCCGAGGCGATTGCCACGGTGCTGGCGCAGTCGGGTTCAGCACTGGGCAGGGGGATCGCGGAGGTCGAGCTCTCATCGAACGTGGTTCCCACGTGGCGAGCACTCAAGGAACTCGGGCCGAGGCCCACCGATCGAACCCAGTTGGCGGAGTGGTTCGAGGAGGCATGCCGCTACCGGGACCTCACGAGTCGACATCGGTCGCCTATCGCTCGAGGCCGATGAGTCCTCGAGGAGGGCGCCTTCTGGTCCTCGAGGCCCAAGGTTCGTCTCGGTGGGCGACCGTCAGCGGGATCCATCCGACGCTGTTGGTGGCGTCGAGAAGCAGACCGTGATCAGGTCGTCCCCGAGCTACAGCATCGATTGGCAGGACTGGCTCGTCGGTCGTGCTCCAGGTCTCGGTGAGGGTCGTGCCGCCTCGCCGGCCCCGGGCAGTCGATCTCGATGATCGGGCGACGCGTGACTGACCAGCGAGGTCGTGAAAGGCGCGCAGGGTCGTGCGATCGGCGACGCCGCCTAGCAGCAGGGTGGTGGAGAACAATGAGAGGAACCCATCGGCCTCAGGTCCCCATCGGACTCGGGCCTGTGAGAGGTCCTGGAGGCATCCGATGGTGAGGAGGCCCTGGCCGCCTCCCTCGCTGACGATCTGTGCCAGATCAGGCAGAGGGGCGATGTTGGCGAGTTCATCGAGCGCGAGGAGGACTGGCCGATCGAGATCGGCTCGTCGGTAGGCGGCGGTGCGGACTTCAGAGAGGAGGCCGACGACGAGTGGGGCAGCGAGCTCTTGGCTTCGACCCGAGGCACAGATGTACAGCGTGTGCTGGCCGTCGACGAAGGCCGCGGCATCGAGCCCGTCTCGCTCGGTGGTGGCCAAGGCACCGAGGGATCTGTAGGCCCCGAGGACCCCTGAAGTGGAGGACCAGATCGCCGACTGCTCCCGGCTGTCGGTAGCGAGAATCCCGGTGAGGAGCGCAGTAGCAGGGTGCTCGGCTCCGATGTGATCTTCGAGGATCTCCAAGGCTTCGTCGCCGCGATGACGGTCCACCCACCTGAGCACTGACGAGAGTGAGAGGTCGCTGCTCCTTCCGGCGTACAGCAGGGTCGAGAGCAGCGCAGCGCTGCGTTCGGTCCAGTGGTCGACCACGGGACCAGCACCACCGGCTCTCCGTCGAGATGACGCCACCATCGCCGTGGCGATATCGATGGCACCATCCCATGTCGCAGCAGCACCAAGCGGGGACCAGCCGATCGACGTCACCCCCTGCGGCGGGGTTGAGTCCCCGAGGGGGTCGAAGAGCAACGTGTGACCGTGTTCGCCGCGAGCTGCCGCAGTCGCCGTAATGACATCTTGCTTCGTCGAGGTCAACACCACGGCACCCGGTGCGCTGAGCACGTTGGGGATGATCACGCTGCTGGTCTTCCCCGATCGGGTGGGTCCAAGGACGAGGGTGCTGCGTTGATTTCCCGACCAGATCCAGCCCTCGGCGTCGCGCCCGAGCAGTATTCCTGCATGATCGTGTCGAGCTCGTTCGTCGGTGGTGGTCGACGTCTTCATCACTAGTCCAACGGTCGCAACGCCGAGATGCTTGACCCGGCATCGGGGATGAAGTCAACTATGGACAGTCAACAGCATGAGGTGATGTCGATGAGTGGTGTGAGTGCTGCGTTCAGCGGGAAGTCGGACGGTCGGATCAACGTCGTCGCTGACCGTGTCGCAGTACGGCGCATCAGCACCGGAGCATCTTGCTTGAGGCTGTGTGCCACCTTGACATCGATCGACAGCCGAGAGGCTGACGGTCGCGGCGGGTGGGTTCACTCAACTACCTCCGTTTCACGTCGAAGCAGCCGGTTTGTCCGGACTCTGCATCGGTCAGTGACGGCTGCGTAGCAACGGAAACCCAAGGAGGTACTCCCGTGGCAACTGCCGCAAAGAAGAAGGCTCCGGCCAAGAAGGCTCCGGCCAAGAAGGCTCCGGCCAAGAAGGCTCCAGCCAAGAAGGCTCCAGCCAAGAAGGCTCCGGCCAAGAAGGCTCCAGCCAAGAAGGCTCCGGCCAAGAAGGCTCCAGCCAAGAAGGCTCCGGCCAAGAAGGCTCCGGCCAAGAAGGTCGCCGCCAAGAAGGTCGCCGCCAAGAAGGCTCCGGCCAAGAAGGCTCCAGCCAAGAAGGCTCCAGCCAAGAAGGCTCCAGCCAAGAAGGCTCCAGCCAAGAAGGCTCCAGCCAAGAAGGCTCCAGCCAAGAAGGCGGCTTCTCGTCGCTAGTTCTTGAGCAGCAGCTCTGTGCACGATGGGGGCCTGAGGGCCCCCATCGGCGCGTCCGGGGTCAGGTGGGTGGAAGATCGCTTGGCTGGTCGATGTCATGACCGAGCAGAAGGTCGCGCACGACGACAACGTCGTGGCCAGACGCTCTCGCCGCAGCTCGGTGTCGTGTGAACGAGCCTGGACCATAGGCGAACTCGAACCGAGCTCCGCGCGGAAGGCTGATGACATTGGTGCCGTCCTCGCGTAGGTCAGGGACCATCAGGATGTCGTCCACAATTGGAAGGTCAGCAAGGCCCGATGCGTCAAGGATGTCGCCGTGGACGATGGTGATTCGCTCGGCCCCTCGAGACTCGAGTTCGCTCACTCCATAGGCAACGGCACGATTGAGGCCCTTCCCAGGAGCCCAGATTACGCTGGCCCCGTGGCTCGAAGCCCACTGTGCAACGTTGTCGTCGTCGCAAACAACCGCCACAGGACCATGGCTCGCCGACCTGATCACACCTTCGGCGAGGTGCCGGGCCAATGCAGCTCTCGCCTCGGCACCGAGAGCTGCGGTGAGTCGGACCTTTGCCTTGGAGAAGGCCTTCACAGGAATGAGTGTGACGTGGGTGCCGGCAAGATCCTTCTCTTGGCGTTCCCCGCTGGTGGGATTGCTCACTGACCGAAGTGTATGACTGGCTCGGTGATGGTGAGTCGAGCGACTGAGATCACCGGCGAGCGGCGCTCGTGATAGCCGCGAGTACTTCGTCGTTTGACGCGCCAGGTCCGAATACAGAAGTGATGCCCGCAGCCTTCATTGCCGCAAGGTCGTGGCTGGGGATGATCCCTCCGACAATGACGGGCGTATCGAGGCCAGCCTCTGTCAGCGCAGCGATCACGTCAGGAGCCAGCGTGAGGTGCGCTCCGTTGTGCATTGAGAGGCCCACGACGTCGACATCTTCTTGCATGACGGTGGCAGCGATCATTTGTGGAGTGTGGCGGAGTCCGCCATAGATCACCTCGCATCCGCCGTCGCGGAGTATGCGGGCGATTACTCGCAAGCCGCGGTCGTGGCCGTCGAGGCCGACCTTGGCGAGGAGCACCCTGATGCGCTCGTCGCTCATGACAGCGCAGGCTCGATCCAAGTACCGAAGGCCTTCTGCATGGCCGCCATCTGCTCACCCACAGTGCAACGTGCCCGCGAGGCATCGATGAGTGCCGGCATGAGGTTGAGAGAAGATGTCCCGGCCTCGTCGGTGATCCGAGACAAGGATCTATCGACGGCACGATCGTCGCGAGCAGCACGGACCTGGCGGAGTCTCTCGAGCTGCTCCGCTTCGATGGACGGATCGATCATCAGGAGGGGAATCTCACTGTCATCGCCGTCGGTATGGGCATTGACCCCGACGATGATTGCGTCTCCTCGGTTGAGGTCACGCTGGAACCGATACGCAGCATCGGCGATCTCGTTTTGGAACCATCCTTCCTCGATGGCGTCGATGACACCCTCGAGCATTGAGCCGTTTCCTCGTGCGAGGATCTCGGCGAAGGTGGCTTCGGCGACGCACTCAAGCTCGTCGGTCAGAGCTTCGACGAACCAGGATCCGCCGAGGGGATCGGCGACATTGGCGACACCTGTCTCTTCGGCGATGACCTGTTGGGTGCGCAGGGCGAGGCGTGCAGCCTTCTGCGTCGGTAGGGCCAGCGCCTCGTCATAGGAGTCTGTGTGGAGGGACTGGGTCCCGCCGAGGACACCGGCCAGAGCTTCGATGGCGACTCGAGCGAGATTCACCTCAGGTTGCTGAGCGGTGAGGGAAACCCCAGCGGTCTGCGTGTGGAACTTGAGGGTCTGGGACTTGATGGTCTGAGCCCCATAGCGATCGCGCAGCCAGCGAGCCCAGATGCGCCGCGCCGCGCGGAATTTGGCAATCTCCTCGAAGAAGTCGATGTGGGCATTGAAGAAGAAGCTCAGGCGAGGGGCGAAGGCATCGATCTCGAGACCAGCCGCCAGCGCCGCCTCCACGTACGCAAAGCCGTTGGCCAAGGTGAAGGCGAGCTCCTGTGCCGCCGTCGATCCCGCTTCACGGATGTGATATCCCGAGATCGAGACGGGGTGCCACCGGGGCATCTCGGCGGCAGTGAAGGCCATAACGTCAGTCACGAGCCGGACTGAGGGCCTCGGCGGGAATACGAACTCCTTCTGAGCTTGGTACTCCTTGAGGATGTCATTTTGGAGGGTGCCGCCCAGCGCAGATCGTGGGGTTCCGGCCTCTTCTGACACCACGATGTACATGGCCATGATCACCGCTGCGGCTGAGTTGATGGTCATTGAGGTGGTGACCGCACCGAGGTCGATCCCTTCGAAGAGCCGAGTCATGTCCTCGACGGTGTCGATGGCCACTCCGGCGCGACCAACCTCGCCTCGGGCGAAGGGGTCATCAGAGTCGATGCCGAGGAGCGTCGGCATGTCGAAGGCCGTGGAGAGGCCCGTGCCACCATTCGCAAGGAGCTGGTGGAAGCGAGCATTGGTGTCGGCAGCCGAACCGAATCCGGCGAACTGCCGCATCGTCCACACCTTGGAGCGATACATCGAGGCAAACGGGCCGCGAGTGAACGGAAACTGGCCAGGGAGTTCGGCATCTGCGGGCCCATAGACCGGCTTGAGGTCGATGCCAGACATCGTGGTGAAGCGCTCTCGCCGCAGCTTCGTCGCTTCATACTGTGCGTCGTAGTCGTCTTGATTCGCCACCGATTCCACCCCCGTCCGGGCTTATCGTAGACCTCTCCCTCGGCGGACACGTGGCCATGCAATAGTTCATCGCAATGGAACTGACACCCGCGTGACCCTAGGGTTGTGGCGTGGGTAGGAAGCTCGTCGTCGTAGGGGCAGGGTCATGGGGTACCGCTCTGGCTTCGATCGCCGCGCCCCAGTGCCCGACGGTCATCTGGGCCCGCTCTGCGGTCACCGCCGACGAGATCGAGATCAGACACACCAACGAGCGTTACCTCCCGGGCCTCGGGCTTTCGGCCGAGTTGGCTGCGACGTCGAACCTTGAGGTGGCCCTCAAGGGGGCCGATGCCGTCTTGATGGCAGTTCCCTCGCACGGCACAAGAGCGATCCTCGAGCAGGCAGCTTCGTGGATCGCTCCAAGGACCCCAGTGTTCAGCTTGTCGAAAGGCATCGAGGCCGACACGATGATGCGGATGTCCGAGGTGATCACCTCGGTGGTGCCGCATGCAACGGCGGGTGTCCTCACGGGTCCCAACTTGGCAGGGGAGATCGCCCAGGGACAACCTGCGGCGTGCATCGTGGCGAGCGAGGAGCAGGCCGCAGCCGAGATGGTGCAGTCGATGCTGCATTCGGCAACCTTGCGTGTCTACTCTTCGACCGATGTCATCGGCTGCGAGATCGCTGGAGCGACGAAGAACGTGCTGGCGATCGCGGCGGGTATCGCTACCGGCTTCGGCTTCGGTGACAACACTCGCTCGGCTTTGATCACTCGAGGGCTCGCCGAGATGGGTCGGCTTGGGATCACGCTCGGCGGTCAGACGCTCACCTTCGGCGGTTTGGCCGGTGTCGGTGACCTGATCGCCACGTGCACGAGTGAGAAGAGTCGAAATCGCACGGTCGGATTCGCCCTTGGGCAAGGAAGAGATCTCGTCGAGATCATTGACTCGATGCACATGGTCGCCGAGGGGGTCAAGACCGCTGGGCCGCTGGTCCGACTGGCGGCAGCCGAAGGCATCGAGATGCCGATCTGCGAGCAGGTCGCCCAGATCGTTGCCGGCACGGCCACACCACGCCAGGCGCTGCTCAACTTGATGGAGCGCCCGGCGCGGGTGGAGTGGGACGAGACGCTCTATCGAGGGCTCGTCCACGACGAGTCCTGATCACCCTTCGTCGAGCACGAGCGTGGCGATCTCTCTGCCCCGCAGCGAGAACGAGGAGGTGACGTCTCGCAGCACCGTTCCTCGCAGGTCGACGATCCGGCCAGCACGACCCGGGATCGACACGACTGCCTCAGCGTCCGCAGGGTTGAAGAGGCGAACCTCGAGGTGACCTGAGCGTCGGCGGAGGCTCGAGACCACGGCCCCTTCGATCTCAAGCGCGCTGGCTTCCACCGGAAGTGAACCGCCGCCTCGGCTCCCGACGGCTTCGAGGGGGAGCAGGACATCGTCGGCGATTCCATAGGGGTCATCGTCGGCGAGCGACAGGGCATAGCGAGCAACGATGGTCGTCCCCACCATCTGCAGCCCCTCAACGGGGGTCAGCGGCCCAGCGGGAAGGGGCCGGTAGCGCATGCCGAGGCGAGAGAGCATGCCGGTCGAGCGCACCAGGGTGAGTGCGAGCTCGCGTGCCGTTCCGTCGACGATGTTGACCAACTCGTATTCGTTGAGGCCTTCGTGGACGACCGTCAGTCCACCAGCCCGCACGAAGCGACGTGAGGGGAAGGTGGGGAGCCCGAGCTCGTCGAAGCGACCCTCGGCGGTGAGCCCTCGGCGCACCATGCCAAAGGCGCACTCCGCGAGAGAGTGGTCGGTCGGGGATGGCAGAGGGAGGTGGACGCGGAGGCGATGGTCACGCGCCATGTTCATGAAGGTCGTCGTGACCCGCAGTGCTGCGTCGTCTGCGATCAGGCTGAGCTCGGTGCGAACTTCAAGCGTGCTCGTCCCGACACGCGCTCCTGAGCTCTCGTCGACGGCGGTCGGAATCTCGTAGGTCGCAAGGATCGCCACCGAGGCTCGCACTGGTCCTTCTTCGGTGACCTCGACGGACACTGACGATGGCCGGTCGATCAGTCGGTCGAGCGATGGAGGGGAGTAGTTGTAGCTGTCGCCGTGGTCGCCGCCGTCGACGAGCCTCCCGAATCCCGGAGTCCCATTGAGCGAGAAGGTCCCCTCGTGGGCATCGACGACCACAGTCAGAATCTCGTTCGATAGCGTCACCGTACCTTCGGCGTTGACCTGGGCGGGTGCCGACAATGGCATTGGGCGAAACGGGCTCCATCCATAGCCAGGTACGTCAGCGCTACGAGCAAGGATCCGCCGGATCTTCGGCTGGATCATCTCCATGTGGACCATGGCGTCGGGTCGAGCCCCGAGGGCGGTGTAGACGTCCTGCTTCGCCTCGGCGATCGGGACGCCAGGGACCTCCTCAGGCCCAATGAGCAGCGAGAGGTGGAGGCCATCTTCCTCGTCGGTGACGGAGACATCCTGGATCCATGAGTCATTTTCGATTTTGGGACCCTGGAGTAAGCCGAGCACGGTGCGGACCGTGTCGGCATCGAGGGTCATCGTTCCTGGGAAGCCGACCGACTCGGAGAGCACCTGAGCGGAGGACAGATCAATGTCATCTCCGGTGACCACCAGCTCAATCGCTCCGCTGCGACGCCGAGGCGAGAGGTTGACGACGGTTGGCCCCGTCTCAGGAAGAGCAGCAGACAGAGCGGCGAGTGACCGCCGTGCGACGCCCTCACCGATCGTGCGAGCCTCGCTGTAGCGGTGAAGGACAGCGTCGACGACCTCGTCGACCGAGCAGGCGCAGATCGAATCATGGGCGCTGTTTCGGACCATCTCGCGCCATGCGAGTCGAAGGAGGCGATCCGGGTACTCAGCTGCGCCGAGGAACAGAGCAGCCAGCGGTTCGGCACGGCGCTCGATCTGGTGCTCGGCAAGGAAGTTGGATCGCTTGACGTCGACCCGATTGGAGGTCACCCCCATGAGGACATTTGCTCGGAACCCGGAGCGCAACTCACCCACCCATCGCTCGAGACCCTGGCGCGGAACGGTTGCGAGGTAGTCGGGGAGGCTGGCGATCTCGAAGGTCAGGTCCTGCTGCACCTCGTTGGCGTTGGCGACGGTGGTGCCGAGGAAGGGTTGGGGGTGGAGGTGGTCGGAGCCGTTCATCAAGAGGAGGTCGTCGAAGAGGTAAGGCTTGACCTCCTCGATGTGATCGGAGACTCGGCGCACGAGTGCGGCAGGGTCCTGCGGGAGCGCGGCGCCATTTCCGTACCCCACGGGCAGCAGCTCAGTTCGGACCGTGGAACCGTCAGGTCCCTCCCAGAGGAAGCCGTTCTTGGTGACTGACGAACCGACACCGCGCCAGAGCACGGCGTCGCTGAAGCCTGCCAGCCGAAGGATCTGAGGCATCTGGGCCACGTGCCCGAACATGTCGGGCAGATAGCCGACTTCCATGACCCCGCCGAACTCGCTCCCGCGATCGATTCCCATCTCGAGGTCGCGCAGAATCGTCTCTCCAGAGACAAGGAACTCATCCATGAGGATGTACCACGGGCCCACGCTGATGCGGCCGGCCTCGACCAGGGAGCGGAGCCGCTCCTCGTTCTCGGGTCGAACTTCGAGGTAGTCGTCGACCACAGCCATCTGTCCGTCGAGCATGAACCGGGCATAACTGGGGTCCTGCTCCATCAAGGGGATGAGCGTGTCGAGGAGCTCGACGAGTTTCATCCGGAAGCTTTGATAAGGCTCGTACCACTCGCGGTCCCAGTGGGTGTGCGGCACGATGGAGACGTGTCGTGAAGTCATCGCATGAGGATACGTCCCGACGTGGTGCTCGTCCTACGATGCTTGGGTGGTCGATGCCCCATTCCGTCCGCTCACCGAACGTTGGTTCCATGCATGGAGCGAGTCCGATGACGCAGCGATGCTGCAGGTCGACGGTGACGCGGAGGGCTGGTTGACCGGTGGTGATCTTGAACGACGGACGGCGGGCCTCGCCGCCGGTCTCCTGGATCGCTCGTTCGACCGTGGTGATCGGGTGGTCTGGGAGGCTGAAGCCTCGGTGGCGGCGATTGTCGTGGCGCTCGGCGTCCTGCGGGCGGGCCTCGTGCTCGTCCCCGTATCAGCGCGCCAATCGGCGCTTGAGCGGATGACCGTGATCACTGACGTCGACCCGGTTCTGGTCGTCTCGCCTCAGCCGCCGCCGACTCGAAACGGAGGATGGGAGTGGATCTCAGCCGGCTCGATTCAAGTTGGCGATGCCCCTCTGCGGCTCGACGCAGCGGCGCCCGAGGATCTCGCCTTGATCGTCTACACATCCGGCACGACGGGCGACCCCAAGGGCGCCATGATCACTCACGGGAACCTCGTGGCCGAGGCTGATGCCCTCATTGAGGCGTGGGGGTGGACGCACGCTGACCGGCTGCTCTCGGCGCTGCCTCTGTTTCACGTTCACGGCTTGGTCGTGGCACTGATGACGGGGTTGGCCAGTGGTGGCAGCGTGGTGGTACAGCCGGCCTTCGAGGCGGGTGACTTCCTCGCCACCATGCGCGAGACGGCAGCCACTATGGCGTTTTGTGTTCCGACGATGCTCCACCGGATCGCCGCCCATGAGGACGCCGAGGCCGTGGAGTCCCTGCGGCTCCTCGTCTCGGGATCGGCGCCCCTGTCGGTGGAGCTCTTCGACGTCTTTGCTCAGCGTGGTGTCCCGATCCTTGAGCGCTACGGCATGACCGAGACGCTGCTCACGGTCTCGAATCCGCTTGACGGAGAGCGTCGGGCGGGGACAGTTGGCCGAGCCCTCCCAGGCGTGCTCCTCGATGCTCCAGGCCCGGGTGAAGATCCCCGTGAGCTGCGGGTAGCGGGACCCACGGTGTTCGCAGGCTATTGGCACAAGCCGGAGGCGACTGCCGAGATCCTGGCGTCTGGATGGATGCGCACCGGGGACATCGTGGCCACCGATGAAGCGGGCTATCTCATGATCTGTGGCCGGTCCAAGGAGCTCATTATCACCGGGGGCTTCAATGTCTACCCGAGTGAGGTCGAGGATGTCCTGTGCCGTCTGCCCGGAATCCTTGAGGTGGCCGTCGTCGGTGAACCTTCGCCAGAGTGGGGAGAGGTGGTGGTGGCTCACGTGGTGACGAGCACCGGCACCCTCGATCTCGAGCTTCTCGAAGCGGGAGCCGAGGTGCTCAGCACGTACAAGCGCCCACGTCGCTACATCGCCGCATCGTCGCTACCGCGCACTGCCCTCGGCAAGCTCCAGCGTCACCTCTTGCAATGACCCAGCCTGTTCCGGACTTGACCACAGAGCAGCGCCTCTTGGCGACGGGAGCGACATCGGTGGCGGGAATCGACGAGGTGGGAAGAGGAGCGTGGGCTGGACCAGTCTCGGTGGGGGTCGTTCTGATCGTCGAGACGGACACCCCTGCCCCGGTCGGGCTTCGGGACTCGAAGTTATTGAGCCCGATTGCTCGGGAGCGCCTCGCTCCCTTGGTCTTGGACTGGGCGACCTCCGCGGCGGTTGGTCATGCATCCGCACACGAGTGCGATGAGCTGGGGATGCGAGCAGCCATCGCTCTGGCGGCGAGCCGGGCTATCGAGCAGCTCGACCGAGTGCCGGATGCAGTGATCGTGGATGGACCGCTGGACCTGCTCTTCCCTCAGAGCTTGGCGCTGTCCGCAGCAGTGGCGGACCATCGCTGGCGACGATCGCCGCCGGCGGTGGTGGAGGCGGTGATCAAGGCCGACCAGTCCTGTGCCACGGTGGCGGCGGCCTCGGTGGTGGCCAAGGTGACGCGTGACGCTCTCATGGCCGAACTGACTGAGAGTTACCCGGCCTTCGACCTTGATCGCAATGCCGGCTATCCCTCACCTGTCCACCAGACGGCACTTCGCGGTTACGGGCTGACGCCTTTGCATCGACGAAGCTGGAAGTTCACCGAGACGATCCCCTGGGAGCGGACGAGAGAGCGGAACTTCTCTGAGCCTCAGCGATAGCATCGACTGATGGATCCGGTGCTCCGATTGACCGATGTCGTCACGCAGTTCCGCATCCACGACGGCAGTGTGCGTGCCGTCGACAGGGTCTCGTTGGAGATCGGAGCGGGAGAGTGCCTCGGCCTCGTCGGTGAGTCGGGCTGCGGGAAGTCCACGACGGGGCTCTCGATCATGCGACTGCTCCCACCGAATGGCTCAGTGGTCAGTGGGTCAATCGAATTGGCGGGGACTGACCTCGCGACGCTCTCTGAGCGCGAGATGCAGCGTGTTCGCGGGAACGCGGTGGCCCTGATCCCCCAAGACCCCATGACCTCGCTCAACCCAACCATGAAGATCGGACGTCAGATCTCCGAGGGGGTTCGACTTCATCGGGGGGCATCAGCAGCGGAGGCGAGATCCCGAGCGCTCGAAGTACTCGAGATGGTCGAGATGCCCCAACCCGCCGAGCGGCTCGATCAGTATCCCCATGAGCTCTCGGGCGGCCTTCGCCAGCGGGTGATGATCGCCATGGCCTTGGTCTGTGAGCCGACCCTGCTCATCGCCGACGAGCCGACGACGGCCCTCGACGTGACGATCCAGGCGCAGATCCTCGACCTGCTTGACTCCCTGCGAGAGCGGCTCGGGATGGCAGTCATCCTGATCACCCACGACATGGGCGTGATTGCTGGCCGCACGGACCGCGTGGTCGTCATGTACGCCGGAAAGGTGGCGGAGGAGGCACGGACCGTCGACCTCTTCAGCTCGATGCATCACCCCTATACCGGGGCACTCTTGGCTTCAGTTCCTTCAGTGGAGGCTTCGACCGAGCGACTGGTCAGCATCCCCGGCATGCCGCCGGACCTTTCGAAGTCGATCGCCGGCTGCCGGTTTGCGCCTCGCTGCGCGTCGGCCACCGATCGATGCGCGACTGAGGAGCCACCGATGAGCGAGGCGGGCGACGAGCATCGCTTTGCCTGCTTCCATCCGATCTCGGGGCCGATCACCATGCCGGCGTCCGGGGAGCGAACCTCGGCCGCTCCATCTCCCAAGGCGGAGGGAGAGATTCTGCTTGAGCTCTCTGGACTGACCAAGGAGTTCCCCATCTATGCCGGCGGTCTGCTTCGGCGACGAGTTGGTTCGGTCAAGGCCGTCAGCGACGTGTCGCTGACGGTGCGTTCGGGAGAGATCTTCGGATTGGTCGGGGAGTCGGGATGCGGCAAGACCACGGTTGCCAAGCTGCTCATGCAGCTCGAGCGCGCCGATGCCGGGTCGGCATTGTTCGACGGTGCCGATCTGTTCTCCCTGCGAGGAAGCGAGCTGCGACGTGCTCGTCGGCGCCTCGCCCTGATGTTCCAGGACCCCTATGCGTCACTCGACCCTCGGATGACGGTGGGATCCATCATCCGAGAGCCCCTTGACATCCAAGAGATCGGATCACCATCTGAACGCCGGAGCCGTGTGCTCGAGCTCCTGTCCGAGGTGGGCCTCCCGGCGAAGGCCACCGAGCGCTACCCACATGAATTCTCCGGAGGACAGCGCCAACGCATCGGTTTCGCTCGGGCATTGGCCCTCGATCCAGTGCTGTTGGTGGCCGACGAGCCCGTCTCGGCCCTTGACGTGTCGATCCAGGCACAATTGCTCAACTTGATGAAGGACCTCCAGGTCGCAAAGGGACTCACCATGATCATGGTGAGCCATGACTTGGCGGTGATGCGCTACATGGCGAACCGCATCGGGGTGATGTACCTCGGCAAGATGGTTGAGGTCGGTCCCACCGAGTCGCTGTTGCGAGATCCCGTTCACCCCTATACCCAGGGACTTCTTGATGCCGTCCCGATACCTGACCCGGCCGAGGCCCGTCGTCGCAAGGGGCGCCAGATCACTGGTGAGCTCCCCTCGGCTGTCAACCCTCCGTCGGGTTGCCGTTTCCGGACCCGATGTCCACATGCCGATGCGATCTGCGCAGAGATCGAGCCGATGCTGCGAACGTTCACCACGGGGAGCCAAGCGGCCTGCCATCATCCGCTGGGCACTCCGGTCGAGATCGCGTAGACCCGTCGGTCCACCGCTCAGTTGCGCTGGAGGCGCACTTCGAGGGCATCGCGCAGGGCATCGCCGATGTAGTTCAGGGCCACGACCACCAGTACGATGGCGACGCCGACGGGGTAGATCTCCCACCAGTAGCCGCTCGAGGCGTAGTTCACGCCGTTTGAAAGCATGGTCCCCCAGTCGGTCTGGGGAGCCGGTACGCCGAGGCCGAGGAAGCCCAGCGCGGCGAGAAGGAGGATGGAGTCGGCCACGTCGAAGGTGGCAAAGACGACGATCGTCCCCACCGAGTTCGGCACGATGTGCCGGCCGATGATCCTGCGGCGACTGCCGCCGAACGTGCGGACAGCCTGGACGTATTCCCGGGTGCGCAGCGAGAGGGTCTCGGCTCGGATCAGTCGGGCGGGTACCAGCCATGACACCGCAGCGATCACGAAGATCAGGATCGGCACCGTGGGTCGGTAGATGGCGACCAGTGCGATGAGCAAGAAAAGGACCGGGATCGACAGGCCGATGTCAACAAAGCGCATGGCCAGCGCATCGAACCACCCACCAAAGAAGCCCGAGAGTGCTCCGTAGGCCACGCCGATGATTGTGGCCACCATCGCCGAGAGGAAACCCACGATCAGAGCGATCTGACCTCCATACATGATGCGGCCGAGTACGTCGAAGCCGCTGTCGTCGGTGCCGAAGGGATGGCTCCAGCTCGGTGGACTGTTCTGTATCGAGTTGAGCAGGGCGTCGTTGGCGTCGGTTTGGTTGGTGGTGTAGATGAACGGCCCCACGAAGCACAGCAGCACGATGACGATCAGCACGACAAGGCTGGCCACCGCCAGCTTGTTCTCGGCAAAGACCCGCGCCATGGACTGGAGAAAACCCGCTCGGCCGTCAAGGGCAGCGGTGGCAAGGTCCTCATCGTGGGCGGGCAGTATGGAGTCATGCGGTGCAGTGCCATGAGGGAGGGGCTGCAGCTCAAATGGGTCGATGGGCATCTAGTCGCCTCCTAGTCGGATGCGGGGATCGGCGACGGCGTAGAGGACGTCAGCGAGCAACGACCCAAGCACCGTGGCAATGGTGGCGACGAGGGTTGTGCCAAGGATGAGTGGGATGTCGTCATTGTTGGCAGCCTGGACGGTGAGGAGGCCCATACCTGGGTAGTTGAAGACGTCCTCGATGATCAGCGCACCGCCCACGATGGCAGGAAGGCTGAGGCCGATGAGCGTGATGATGGGAAGCAGCGCATTGCGCATGGCGTGAGCCCAGAGGATTCGCCTCGATCCGGCCCCCTTGGCTCGTGCGGTGCGGATGTAGTCCTCGGCCACGGTGTCGAGGACCGATGAGCGCATGTAGCGGCTGAACGAGGCCACGGTGAGAGCTGCGAGCGAGGCCACGGGGAGGATGAAAGCGACGGGATCGGTGAAGACCGCCCAGGCGGAGGCATCGGTGGGGGGTGCTGAGGGCAGCCAGTGCAGGGTGAAGCTGAACAGCAGAATGAGTAGCTCGCCCATCAAGAAGGCCGGCATGGCGTAGAGGATGAAGCTGGCGGCCGTCATTGCGTAGTCGAATGGGGTGTTGCGACGGATGGCCTGGGCCATGCCGAGAGGGATGGCAATGACGAGCGCCAGCAGCGTGGAGGCCCCGACCAGCGTGAACGTCTTTGGAAGCCGCTCGACGATCAGCCGCCCGACACCTTGGTTGTTCTTGTATGAGTATCCGAAGTCACCGTTCAGCATGTTCACGATGTAGTGCCAGTACTGGACCCAAAGCGGCTGGTCGAAGCCATTGAGGTGCGTGAAGTGGGTGATCTGGATGCTTGTGGCCTTGGGTCCCAGTGCTGCGCGCGCTTGTCCGCCGGGGATGAGTTGGCCGAGCAGGAACACGATGAGGGTCACCCCCAAGATCACGACGATTGCCTGGAGCGTTCGTCGGACGATGTAGCCCAGCATGGTGGCTCACCTTACTGCCATAGACGACGAGATCCCCGCCCAAGGGGACGGGGATCTCGTCGGCAATCGTGGTACCGCAAGCCTAGAACCGCCAGTTCTCCGGGGTGATGGAGAACAGCGGGCTCTGGGGGGTCACGCCCTTGAGACCCTTGCGGATCTCGGTCAGTGAGGTCGCTGGGTTCGGCTGGTACACCACCGGAAGATCCTTGGCCAGGAAGTTCTCGTAGCTGGTCAACGAGACATTGCCCGAGGTGCTGGCATCGATGAGGCGATCCGCTGGAGCGCTCGAGTAGCTGCCCGAGTTGGATCCGGCCCCGGTCTGGAAGATGGCCTCGCCAGTGGGGTAGTAGTCCGGGGAGAAGACCCAGCCTCCACCCCAGTTGGCGAGCTCCCAGTCGCATGACTGCCCGGCAGTGCAGGGGATGGCGTGGCCGAGGACGGTGTTGAAGGAGGCGCCGCGCAAGGTGATGTTGATGCCGACCTGGGCCCACGAGGACTTCTCCACGTTCATCAGTTGCGCCAGCGCAGTGCCGCCGGTGGCGTACTCAAGGCTGAAGTCGAGCTTGGCTCCGGCGGGGATCCCCTTGCCGCACTGAGTGCTTCCCGATCCCGGACGGATGCAGGTAGAGGTTCCGTTGGGGATGACCTTCCAGCCGTGGCCGGTGAGCAGCGCTTTGGCCTTGCTCACGCTATAGGGATAGGGGTTGGACTTCTCGAAGCTCGAAGCGTATGGGTTGGGCGGGTAGGTCGGCACTGGTCCATAGGTGGGGATGCCGTAGTTCTTCCAGATCTTCTGGATGTAGGCCGTCTGATTCACAAGCGACTGGAAGGCTTGGCGAAAGTAGAGCTGGCTGAAGATCTTGCCGGCATTGCCATTGTTGCCCGTCGACTGGAAGTTATAAGGGAAGTAGTTGATCGACCACGAGTAGATCGGGTCGAGCGTATAGGCGGTCAGCCGTGGGTTGTTGGCCCCCGCCACGAACGGATTCTTGGTTGGCGAAGTGATGTCGGCCGAAGGCAGGTAGCCGACATCGACCTTGCCGCCCACGAGGGCGGCGAACTCCGCCGTGTCGGTGGTGAAGGGGACCTCGATGAACTTCTTCACTGAGGGCTTGATCGGTCCGGAGTACTTCGGGTTCGGAACGAACTCCACATTGCCCGAGGCGTCGAACTTCGACAAGCGCCAAGGGCCGTCAACCACCTGCCACAGCGGGTTGGTGGCATAGGTGCTCAGAGAGTTGTTGGCACCCTTGGGGTTGGAGGGGTCGAAGCCCGAGGCCTTCGAGAGATACTCGAACACCGCGTTGCACTTGGCGTCGACGGTGCCATAGGCCGCCTTGGCACAGCCACCGGAGCCGGCCGCTGCGCCATCTGAGGTCTTATCCCACGCCAGCGGCATGGGGGTGATCTGGGAGAGCTCGTTGTAGGTGAACCAGTGGGTATTCACCGAGGACTTGAGCTGGAAGGTGATCTTGGTCGGGGAGTTGACGGTGATCGAGGCGACATCGTCGGGGATCCCGGTGCCGGCGGAATAGTCGGCCCACTGGTCCTTGTCGGCGTGAAGCATGTTCATCCAGAACATGACGTCCTGAGCCGTGACCTTTTCATTATTGGACCACTGATAGTTCTTGAGGTTCACCGTGACGGTCTTATTGCCGTTGGAGTACGTCGGCGAACTGGCCAGAGACAGGCTGGCATTGAGGTTCGGGGTCTTGCCTTGGCCAAACCAGTAGAGGGGTCGGAACATCAGCATCTGGAAGTTGCTGATGGTCGACACGCTGAAGTACTGCAGCGGCATGAAGGGGAAGATGTAATTGGGAGGCGTCTGCGGCGCCTCGGCCCAGGTGGCCACAGTCGGCTTCGCCTTCGCTGCTGCCCCGGCGAGTCCCGGGGCGACGGTGACGGCACTGGCGCTCAGCGCCGCAGTTGCGAGTCCCGATGCCAGAAGCTTTCGGACGGATGGTCTCATGACGGTGTTCTCCTCGGTGAAGTGACCCTCGGCTTGGTCAGCGCCCTTCTTAACGCTATCCGAATCTTCCTCCGTTCAAGATCTCGACCGGGTGACGAAAGGCACTTGGAAGATGTAACAACCCAAGCGATGCCGGGTATTGGCGATCAGAGCATTGACGACAACGCAGCATCGATGCTTGGATGATCGAATTCGAATCCTCGAGATTGCAGAGCACCAGGGAGGACTCGCTGAGAGGCGAGGAGCGCCTCGTTGACGAGCTCGCTGCCCAGCACCACCTTCAGTGCCGCTCCGGGCACAGGGAGCACCGCGGGGCGGTGAAGGGCTCGACCAAGAGCACGTGTCAGCTCCTCATTGCGCACCGGCTCTGGGGAGGTGAGGTTTACCGGACCGGACACGTGAGCGTCGTCGAGGAGGAAGAGCAGGGCGCGGACCTCGTCGGCAAGGCTGATCCAACTGGTCCATTGCGTCCCCGGGCCCAGGCGGCCGCCGATACCGAGTCGAAACAGCGGCAGTTGCTTTGCCAAGGCGCCGCCTTCGGGGCTCAGGACGATCCCGGTCCGGGCGAGCACGGTGCGGATCCCCGCGGCCTTGGCCGGGGCACTTGCGTCCTCCCAGTCGACGCAGACGTCTGCGAGGAAGCCGTCTCCGCGGGAGGATCCCTCGTCGAGGATCTCGTCACCCCTTGAGCCGTACCATCCGATGGCGGAGCCGGAGATGAATACCGAGGGCGTCGATTCGAGGTTGGCTGCAGCCGTGGCCAAGGTGCTGGTGCCGGCGATCCGGCTCTCGCGGATCTCTGCCTTTCGTCCTGCGGTCCAGCGTTTGTCGGCGATGCCGGCCCCTGCCAGGTGGATCACCGCGTCGATCGCACCGACGTCGGCGAGTCCGGCCATGTTGATCGTTTGGGTCGACGGGTCCCATGAGACGGTGGTGCCGGGCAGTGTCCGGCTGCCCGGTCGAGCGAGTGTCACCACGTCGTCCCCTCGACCGAGGAGAGCCTCAGTGAGAGCACGGCCAATGAGCCCCGTGGCTCCGGAAATTACGATTCGCATGGTCACTCCTTTGGAACTGCGATGGAGGTCATCACCAGCTCAGCCAATGAGTCAGGGTGGGAGAGGTGGGCGCCGTGGGGGGCTCCCTCGATGTGAACGAGTACGCCGTGGGGAGCGGTTGCCACGACCCTCTCGGCAGCCCTCCGATGGCCGGAGTTGGAGGCGCCGATGCCGATTGTGATCGGAATCTCGAGCGTGGCGATGTCATCGAGCGTGAACGGCACCTCGCCGCGGATGATGCGCAGGTCGCTCATCAGGCCGGCTCCATCGGCGATCCGGCTCTGGCGCTCGGCTTCGCTGAGGTGCTCCCACGCCTCGTTCGACACCATCCGTCGGAAGAATTGCTCCACCTCGACCGCCGGGTCGCCACCGACCACCATGGCGTGATGAGGTGGCTCCTCCCAGAGCCACGGCATGGGAGGTTCGTAGACGACCAGCGCTCCCATCGCCTCGGGCATGGCCGCAGCGGCGGCGATTGCGATGACCCCGCCGAAGCTGTGCCCGACCAGGGTGACCGGCCCTCGAGCGGCGGCCGTGGTGAGGATCTCACGCAGATCGTCAAGGTGGTCTGAGAGGTGCGCCGCACCACCGAGTGAGCGCGAGGACTGATAGCCCCGCCGATCAAAGGCGATGGCGTCGAGGCCCTCGAGGCGACGGGCCATGCGAGAGAAGCTGCCGCCGCGATCGAGGGTCCCATGGACCATGACCACGGTGCCCGAGGGGGACTCGACATGGCGAGCGAACATCTCGATGCCCCGCTCGGTTGTTCCGGCCGGCGAACCGAAGCTGTGCCGGATCGGGTTCGCCGTGCTCATGGGGCCAACCTACCGGTCGGCTCGAACCGGGAAGTCGCTCGGATTCCTCCCGGTAGGCTGGATGCATGGCACCGCAAGGATCTTCGAGCTCTGAAGGTGGAGCCGGAACATCGGCGAGAGGGTCATTCGGGCCAAACGCGTGGTTGGTCGATGACATGTACCGGCGGTTCTTGGCCGATCCGACCTCTGTGGCGCAGAGTTGGCGAGAATTCTTCGCCGACTACCGTCCGCAGTCGACGGTCGCCGCCGTCGCTCCGGCGAAGCCGACAGTTGCCGCGACCCCTCCGGCCTCGGTGGTTTCATCGGCAACACCCCTGCGGGGCGCTTCGGCCCGGATCGTGGCAAACATGGTGGCGAGCCTCTCGGTCCCGACCGCCACCTCGGTCCGGACCGTCCCTGCACGGCTACTCGAAGTCAATCGCTCGGCCTTGAACGATCAACTGATGCGCACATCGGCCATGAAGGTGAGCTTCACACACCTGATTGGCTTCGCTGTCGTCCGGGCGCTCTCGGACATTCCGGCGCTCAACGCTGCATTCGTCGAGGCGGTGGATGACAAGGGGACGCCCGGCATCATGCGGCCCGATCACGTCGGCCTCGGGCTGGCGGTCGATGTCGAGAAGTCAGACGGCACCCGCAACCTCATGGTTCCGTGCATCAAGGATGCGGGGTCCATGGACTTCCGGTCCTTCCTGCTGGCCTATGAGGATCTCGTGCGCAAGGTGCACACCGGCTCCGTCACCCCTGAGGACTTCGCCGGATCGACGATCTCGCTGACCAACCCCGGGACGCTGGGCACCGTCCAGTCGGTTCCTCGGCTGATGCCCGGTCAAGGTGCCATCATCGGCGTGGGTTCAATCGGGTGGCCGGCAGGCTTCGAGGCCGCCGACCCAAGGATGCTGGCGGATCTGGGTCTCGGCAAGGTGCTGACCATCACGTCGACCTACGACCACCGAATTATCCAGGGCGCTGAGTCGGGGCTCTTCTTGAAGAATGTGGCGGAGCGACTGACGGGCGGCCATGGGTTCTATGAGGAGGTCTTCGCTGCACTTGGCATCCCATATGAGCCCTCGCAGTGGAGAAGGGATCGAAATCCAGCGGACTCCGACGATGCCGGAGAGTTCGAGCAGATCGCCAAACAGCTCAAGGTTCACAGCCTGATCAACATGTATCGGGTGCGGGGTCACCTCGACGCCGACCTTGATCCGCTGTCGGCGGAGCCTCCGCACCTGCACCCTGAGCTCGATCCTCTGACCTACGGGCTGACCATCTGGGACCTGCCGCGGACCTTTCTCACCGATGGGCTCCTCGACCGACCGACGGCAACCCTCGACGAGATGCTCTCGGTTCTTCGTGACGCCTACTGCCGAACACTCGGGATCGAGTACATGCACATCCAGGATCCTGAGCAGAAGGCTTGGATCCAGCACCACGTGGAGGGTGTGGCCACCACGATCGGCGTGGAAGAGCAGCGCCACATCCTCGATCGGCTCAATGCGGCTGAGGTTTTCGAGCGCTTCTTGCACACGCGCTATGTGGGTCAGAAGCGCTTTGGCCTCGAGGGTGCCGAGTCCACGGTCGTGGCGCTTGATGCGCTGATCGACGCGGCGGCGGTGGCTGGAAGCAAAGAGGTCTACCTCGGGACGGCCCACCGTGGCCGGCTCAACCTCCTCGCCAACATCGTCGGCAAGTCCTACGGGGAGATCTTCTCGGAGTTCGAGGGAAACCTCGATCCCGAGAGTGTTCAGGGATCTGGTGACGTCAAGTACCACAAGGGAGCGAGCGGAGTCCTGGTCGGGCTCTCTGGCCTCTCCATACCGGTGACGATGGCCTCGAACCCGTCCCACCTCGAAGCGGTGAATCCTGTGGTGGAGGGGATGGCTCGAGCGAAACAAGACCAGCTCGCGCCCCCGACCGATGGCACCCCCGAAGCGTTCCGCACCCGTGCGGATGACTTCCCCGTGCTGGCGATTCTGGTCCATGGCGATGCGGCCTTCGCCGGCCAAGGGATAGTGGCGGAGACGCTCAACCTCTCGGAGCTCTCGGGCTATCGAACGGGGGGAAGCGTCCACCTGGTGATCAACAACCAGGTCGGGTTCACCACCTCGCCCTCGGCTGCCCGCTCGAGCTACTACTCGACCGACGTGGCCAAGATGGTCCAGGCGCCCATCTTCCACGTCAACGGCGACGACCCGGAGGCCTGTGTTCGGGCAGCTCGACTGGCCTTCGCCTTCCGTGAACGGTTCCACAAGGACGTGGTCATCGATCTGGTCTGCTACCGACGCCATGGCCACAACGAGGGCGATGATCCGAGCTACACCCAGCCGCTGATGTATCGGACCATCGAGGAGATGCGCAGCGTCCGGAAGCTCTACACCGAGACACTCATTCGCCGGGGCGACCTCACGCTCGAGGAGGCGGAACAGGGCCTCGATGCCTTCGGTGCCCGTCTTCAGGCCGTGCTCGACGAGGTGAGAGAACGTGAGATGCCGGTGCTTTCGGCGCCTCCGGTTCACGAGATCCCTGTCGACCCACCGGCACCGACGACCGGTGTGGCGGTGGAGATCCTCGAGCGGATTGCCGAGGCCACGGCCTCGGTCCCCGAAGGCTTCACACTGCACCCCAAGTTGGCTCGGCAGTTCGAGCAGCGTCGAGCCATGGTGGCATCGGGATGGGTCGACTGGTCGCTTGCCGAGGCCCTGGCGATGGGGTCGCTCCTCGTCGAGGGCACAAATGTGCGGCTTACGGGCGAAGACACCCGACGTGGCACCTTCAGTCAGCGCCACGCCGTCCTCGTGGACTACGCCGATGGCGAGGAGTGGGTTCCGCTGGCCAACCTCGAGACTGATCCGGCCCGCTTCACCATCCGAGACACCCTGCTGAGCGAATACGCAGTGCTGGGCTTCGAATACGGCTACTCAGTGGAGTCCCCGGAGTCACTCACCATGTGGGAGGCCCAGTTCGGAGACTTTGTCAACGGCGCCGAGATCATCATTGACAACTTCCTGGTGGCAGCCGAGGACAAATGGGGTCAGGTGGCCAGTTTGGTGATGCTCCTGCCCCATGGCTACGAAGGGCAGGGACCCGAGCACTCGAGCGCTCGGATTGAACGCTTCTTGACCCTGTGCGCCCGGAACAATCTTCGCGTCGTGGTCCCCAGCACGGCGGCGCAGTATTTCCACTTGATCCGATCGCAGGTTCGTCGGGAACGGCTCACGCCCCTGGTGGTTATGACGCCCAAGTCGATGCTTCGAGCCGAGGCATCCCGGTCCTCGCTTGACGATCTCGTCAGTGGCTCGTTCTTGCCAGTGCTTGATGATCTCGATGCGGATCCGGCTGCCGTCCGCAGGATCATCATGGCCTCGGGCAAGGTGGCTCACGAAGCCATCGCCCGCCAGGCCGAGCTTTCGGCAGAGGGTTCGCCAGCGGCAGCATCGACGGCCATCGTGAGGGTCGAGCAGCTCTATCCATGGCCTGATGCGCAGATCGACGAAGTGATCGGTCGCTACACCGGGGCCACCGAGCTCGTGTGGCTCCAGGAGGAGCCGAAGAACATGGGTGCGTGGCCATTCGTCCATCACCAGTTCCACCGTGAGCTGCGTGATCGGATGACCTTGCGGCACGTCGCGAGGGCCGAGAGCGCCAGTCCGGCGACCGGGAGCGGGCTCGTCCATCGTGCCGAGCAGGAGGACCTCCTCGTGCGGGCCTTCGCCGGGTTATGAGGTCGAGTGGTCGAGGGTGGCCGACATTGCGACCGCAAGATGGTTGACTGAGGAGCCCATGGCAACCAACCACGTCGTCGTCGACGGATCGAACCTGGCCACCGAGGGACGGACTCTGCCGAGCCTCCCGCAGCTCGAAGAGGCCGTCGCCTCCTATGTCGAGGAACACCCTGGGTCCGACATCATCGTCGTCGTCGACGCCACCTTCGAGCATCGGATCGACGCCAAGGATCGTGATCGACTCAAGGAGGCCGAGCTCAACGGTGAGGTCGTCTCCCCGCCGGCCGGCACGGTGGGCCGCGGCGACGCCTTCGTCCTCAAGATCGCCAAGCGGACTGGCGGCATCGTGCTGTCGAATGACTCATTCCAGGAGTTCCACGGCGAGCACCCGTGGCTCTTCGAGGAGGGTCGCCTGATCGGTGGAAAGCCCGTGCCCGGTGTGGGCTGGATCTTTACGCCGCGCAACCCAGTACGGGGGCCCAAGAGCAGGGCCGCCACGGCGGCTGTCCGGCGGAATGCACCCAAGACCGTCCCTGCGGCCAAGCTGACGGTGACCCGCCCCGACGGTTCGACCCCCAAGGTCGGAGACGTCCTCACTCCGAAAGATGTGGCACCATCGCCGGCCATCTCGATGCGAGCGTATGCACTGGCCAAGGAGTTGGGTGTCGACACCAAGGGGCTCAAGGAACTGGCGAGCTCGGTCAAGGTTGCGGTGGCGAGCCACTCCTCGACATTGACTGCCGACCAGGTCGATCGGATCCGGGCCAAGGCTGCGGAACCGGTGCCTTTGCCCAAGGTTCGGGCCTATGCCCTGGCCAAGGAGCTCGAGCTCGATCATGCTGGCCTCAAGGCGCTCGCTGCGGGGATCGGCATCGTGGTGGCCAGTCATTCGTCCTCGCTCGCGGGCGAGGATGCTGAGGCCATTCGCGTGGCTGCCCGTGTGAGCGAACCGGAGCCGACCAGCGGGGCCAAGCCTCGCCGTCGACGCGGCGGCCGAGGCCGTGGACGAGGAGCGAACGCCGAGGAGTCGGATGATACGGAACCGCCGTTGCCGACTCGTGCCCCATCGACCAAGAAGACCGCCACGAAGGCGGCGAAGAAGCCAGCAGAGCCCGCAGCAAAGAAGGGCGTACGGGGGGCGGATGCCATGGCAGCCAAGGGGACCCCGGTCAATGAACCCCTGGACTTCTTGTCGTTCGTCGCTACCCACGAGGTGGGCGGAGAGATCACAGGGGTTGTCTCCGCCTTCACCAGCCACGGAGCGATGGTGGATATTGAGCTTGGAGATAGTCGGAGCTTCCGCTGTTACGCCCCGACTGAGCGATTGGGCGATCCGCCGCCGACGAAGGCTCGCGACGTGTTGTCGCGACGCGACGAGCGCACCTTCCGCATCGTTGCCATCGACGCCGCCCGACGGGTGGCCGAGGTCGAGCTGGTCTAGGAGGAGGCGTGGATCCGACTGAGCTGATCGCCCATCGACCGCCCTTCTTGCTGGTCGACGAGATTGACGAGATCGTCCCCGGGGTCTCGTCGGCCGGCCACTGGACGCTGACGGGCGAGGAGTGGTTCTTCGCCGGTCACTTTCCTGGTCGTCCGACCTTGCCGGGGGTGCTGATGGTGGAGTCGCTGGCTCAGGTGGGCGCGACCGCCGTTCTCGCCGATCCTCGCTACGCCGGGAGGCTGCCCTTGTTCGGCGGCATCGAACGCGCTCGGTTCCGGCGACAAGTGGTGCCGGGGGATCGGCTTGACCTTGAGCTGGTCGTTACACAGCTGAGCGCCCGAGCGGGCAAGGGTCTTGGTCGAGCCACCGTTGACGGTGTGGTGGCCTGTGAGGCCCAGCTGCTCTTCGTCATCGTCGATGCCGAATCGTCGTGATGCGGATTGCCACCTGGAATGTGAACTCACTCACGGCCCGCCTTCCTCGGGTCGAGGAGTGGCTGGCACTGCGCCAGCCGGACGTGTTGTGCCTGCAGGAGACCAAGCAGGCGGACCCGAAGTTCCCTGTTGATGCCCTCGAGGCTGCCGGCTACTCCTCGGTTCACCATGGTGAGGGCCGGTGGAACGGGGTTGCCATTCTCAGTCGGGTGGGAGTCGAACATGTGGCGATCGGCTTCGGCACCCCGGAGGACGATCTGGGTGCTCGGTTGATCTCCGCAACCTGTGGTGGGGTCCGAGTCATGAGCTGTTACGTGCCCAATGGCCGAAGTCTCGACTCTGAGCACTATGTCGCCAAGTTGGCATGGCTGTCGCAACTTCGAACGACACTGGCCGGGCGACCCAGCGACGAGCTGGTGGTGGCTGCGGGTGACTTCAATGTGGCGCCAAACGATACGGACGTATGGGACCTCGCTGCGCTCGAAGGGATGACCCATGTCAGCGGCCCGGAGCGTGCCGCCATCGGTGAGATCCTCGACATCGGCTTCAGTGACGTCTTCTGCCGGTTTCATCCCGACGGCAAGGTCTTCTCGTGGTGGGACTATCGGGACGGCTCGTTCCACAAGGGCCATGGAATGCGGATCGATCTGGCCCTGACCTCGCAGGCTCTGACGCCGATGGTCACCGATGCGTTCGTTGACCGAGACGCCCGCAAGGGGGTCAAGCCGTCAGACCACGCCCCAGTGGTGATCGACATCGATCTCGAGTGAACGGCCAGCTTCAGCGAACTGGCAACGAGGCGTGCTCGGACTGTCGCTGAGCCGAGGTCAGCCCAGTCCCGCTGGCAGCACCGCCTCGATGAGGCGAGGGCCGTCTTCGGCGAACGACAAAGCGAGCGCTGCGGCCAGATCCTCGGCCGTCGTGACACGGCTGGCGGGGATGCCGAGGCCGCCGGCCAGCGAGACAAAGTCGATTTCCGGGTTCGAAAGGTCAAACATCGAACTGGCAGCCGAACCTTCAGCTGTGGCCCCGACACGTGCGAGCTCCATGGTCAGAATCGCATAGGAGCGGTTCGACAAGATGACCACAGTCACGTCGAGCCCCTCGCGAGCGATCGTCCAGAGGGCCTGGAACGTGTACATGGCGCTTCCGTCGGACTCGAGGCAAAGGACACGGGCATCGGGCCGACCGATGGCTGCGCCGAGGGCGGCTGGGAGTCCGTAGCCGATTGCTCCGCCGGTAAGGGCCAGCCAGTCGTGTGTTGGCGCTCCTGCGGTGGCACCAGCGAGGTAGATGCCTCCGGTGTTGGACTCGTCGACCACAATGGTCCCCTCCGGGATGGTGGCAGCCACGGCAGCGGCGAGATTGGCGGCCGTCAGTGGGCCCATCGGTATTTCGGTGATGGTGGATGGGTGGCGAGCGGCAACGATCGAGGGGGCTTCGAGGGCGGCCACCAGAGCGGCAAGGGAGCCTGGAGCGTCGCCGCTGGCGTCGGCGAGGACCAGGACCTCAGTTGTGGTCGGCACGAGATCGCCCTCGAGTCCGGGGTACCCGAAGAATGAGACTGGCGACGCGGCATCGACCAGCACCAGGAGATCGCACGCCTCGAGCTGGCTGGCAGCAAACTCCGGGAGATAGCTCAGCCGTCCAACCACTGGGGTGCCAGCGCCACGGGTTGAGATCGACGGAAATGTCTCGACCAGCAATTCGGCTCCCGTCGCCTCAGCGATCCGGGCGGCGTCATCGATCGCCCCCTCTCGAGCGGCGCGGCCGCCGACCAGCAGCACCGGGTGGCTGGCAGCCCGCAGCGCACTGGCGGTCAGCATGACCTCGGCATCAGTGGCCCGAACGCGCTCCACCGGAAGGGGTCCGGCGGCTGGGAGGCTCGAGACCGGGCCCCAGGAGACGTCGGCGGGAAGGATGAGCGTGGCCACACCAGAGGGAGGACCCATGGCCGCCTCGATGGCTGCCACGGCGTCGGCGCTGACCTCATCGGAAGATGTCGAGGTGATGACGGCCGTAGAGACCGTGGCGGAGACGGCGGCGACATCGCTGGCGAGTGGGGCATCGAAGGCAGCGTGTCCCAGTGCGTGATCACCGATGATGTTGAGCAGCGGGGTCCGGGCGCGACGAGCGTTGTGGAGATTGGCGAGGCCGTTGCCCTGACCGGGTCCGAGGTGCAGCAGGACGGCTGCGGGCCGATCGGTCACTCGGCCATAGCCATCAGCGGCTCCGGTGGCCACGCCCTCGAAGAGGGTGAGTACCCCTCGCATGGCGGGCACATCGTCGAGGGCGGCAACGAAGTGCATCTCCGACGTGCCGGGATTGGCGAAGCAAACTTCGACGCCCGAGGCGACGAGAGTTGAAAGCAGGGACTGGGCGCCATTGGTCATGATGACCTCCTTCCACCGCCGCGGGTGGGGTTGAAGAGGCCATCGGGATCGAAGGCCTCCTTGATGCGTGCCTCGAGCTCGAGGCGGACCGGATCGGCGTGGCGAAGATATGCCTCTCGCTTTGCCGAGCCGATCCCATGTTCACCGGAGATCTGACCCCCTCGCCGCAGGCCGGCAGAAAAGAGGGCGTCGAGCAGTGAGCGTCGTCGGTCAGGGTCACCCTCGAAGATCGACATGTGGACGTTGCCATCGCCGACATGTCCGCAGCCGGTGAGGAACGTCGCGTGCTCCTCGGCGATGCGGCCAACCTCGGCGAGATAGGGAGCAACCTCGGCTCGCGGGACCACGATGTCGACGATGTCGGTGGCTCCATTGGCTTTGGCCACCCAGAACGCTCGTTCTCGGGCTTCGATCAGACGAGGCCCTTGGTGGGCACTGAGCACAAAGGTGTCAATGGCTCCGTGCGCATCGAGGGCCGAGGCGGTCACCTCGAGGTCGTGCTCGAGCCGGTCGGCGGACGAATCCTCGAGCACCACCACGAGGAAGGCGCCGGTCGATTCGGCGACCGATGCGGGGATGGACAGCTCGATGTCGGCGGCCCTGGTGATGGCGGCCATGGTGAGGGCGTCGATGTACTCGAGCACCGCGGGGGCGAGGCCACCGACGCTCAAGTGAGGCAGGGCATCGGCCACAGCGTCGAGGTCGGCGAAGGCCGCCACCAGCGTGGCCGAATGCTCGTAGCGGATCGAGAGCTTCACGGTGACCTCGGTCACGAGGGCCAAGGTTCCCTCAGAACCGATGACGAGTTGGGTGAGGTCGTAGCCCGACGAGCTCTTGACGATCTTTCCTCCAGTAGAGAGCACCGATCCGTCGGCCAACACCATCTGGAGGCCCAGCACATGGTTGCGGGTGACGCCATCTCGCACCGCTCGCATGCCACCCGCATTGGTCGACACGTTCCCTCCGAGTGACCCGGAGTGCTCGCCTGGCTGGACGGGGTAGCGAAGGCCGGTCCCGGCGAGCGCCTCGTCGAGTTGGGCGAGGGTCACGCCAGGCTGGATCACCGCCACCTGGTTGGCGAAATCGAGTTCGAGGATGGTTGTCATCTGGTCGAAGCTGACGAGGATGCTTCCATCGATCGGGATCGCCGCACCCGAGAGTCCAGTTCCCGATCCTCGGGCGACTATCGGTATGCCGTGGTGTCGCGCTGCGGCGACGACCTCAATCACCTCGGCGGTCGATCGAGGCCGCACGACGCACACCGGGCGGCCTGACGCCGGATGGAGCGATTCGTCGTGCAGGTCGTCGGCGTTGATCTGTTCGGCAGCCGCGACGGCACCGTCGCTCAGCGCTGCTCGCAGACGAGCCACGAGATCGTCATCGGTCATCGTCCCTCCCTGAATGCATCTTCGTGCTCGGCACGCGCCTCGGCGACGCGGTGGCGCATGGCGGCGAGGTGGCTGCTGGCACGCTGGGCCGAGGTCGGTCGGCTCATCGCGTCTTGTCGTGCGAGCTCGTCGACCATGGGTCGCAGCAGTGACGACATCGACCGCTCGGGTGACCCCCGACGCTCTTCGCCGTCGCGCCGACGTGCCCATGAGACCGTCAGCTCCTGGCCCGCCCGGGTGAGTGCCACATAGAGCAAACGCTGCTCCTCGGCGAGGGCGGAGGGTGTGGTGGCGGCGGCATGGGGGACAAGCCCCTCGCTGGCACCGACCACGAACACCCGCTGCCACTCGAGGCCCTTGGAGCGGTGGAAGGTGGCGAGTGCCACAGCATCGGGTTCCCCGGTGTCCGGCTCAGCCTCGTCGTGCCAGCGCTGACGGCGAGGCGAGGCGTCGAGGGCTGGTTCCTCCGACAGATCCGGAGCGAGGAGCCGATGAGGGACGCCGCTGGCCTCGCATGCTGCTGCAATGCGGGTGAGCTGGGCATTCGTCCGGGCCAGCACGGCGATGGTGCCCCACGCCGATCCCGGCGCACGGGCTCGACTGATGGCGTCGGCGACCATCTTGGCTTCAGCGTCATCGTCCTCGCAGGCGACGATGCTCGGTGAGCGGCCGGTCGATTGACTCGAGGTCACCGGCCGCTGGTCATCCTCCGGGAGCACGGCCGAGGCGGCAAGCACGATCTCCGGCGTCGATCGATGGTTGTCATCGAGGGCGATCGTGCGCAGGTCGGGGAATGAGGTTTCGAGGTTGGCTAGCAGTGCCGGATCGGCACCGTTGAACCCGTAGATCGACTGGTTCGGGTCACCGACGCAGAACAGGGTGGTTGAGGGGGTCATGAGGTGCTGGACCAACCGAAACTGCATGGGGCTCACGTCCTGGAACTCATCAATGAGCACGTGTCGGGTTCGCCAATGAATAGCCTTGGCAAAGGTCGGATCGCGAAGGGTCTCGGCGGCATCGATGATCAGGTCATCGAAGTCCAGCATGGCGGAACGTCGTTTCCCATCCTCGTAGCGGCTCCAGAGCTCCGCAACCGTCTTCGCTGAGAGCGAGCTCGTGCGATGGGCTCGACGCGCCCCGCCTTCGTAGGTCCTTGGCTCGAGGCCATGGCCCTTGGCCCAGGAGATCTCGGTGTCGAGCGCTGCGGGGGCCCACCGGGGGAGGGTTCGGCCGATCGATTCGAGCATGCGGGCGAGGCTGCGGCGACGGTCAGGGAGGATGCGCGGCGGGCCGAGTCCCTGCTCTGCTCGACGCACCTCGAGCAGCTCGAGCGCGGTGGCATGAAAGGTCCCGGACCGGATCCCCTCCACACCGAGCTGCCACAGACGGGTGCGGAGCTCTTGGGCCGCCCGGCGCGAGAAGGTGACCACGAGGATGTTGAACGGGTCGATGCCCGAGGTGACCATCTTGCGGACTCGAAGGGTGAGCACCGTGGTCTTGCCTGCCCCGGCCCCGGCGAGGACGGCGAGGCGATGGTCCTCGGCGGTGACCGCCTCATGCTGAGCTGGGGTCAGTCGCGCCAGAGCAGCATCGGCTCGACGGTCGGGGTCCATGACGCCAACCGTAGCCATCAGCGGTGACTGGGTCGCCGGGCTCTCTGGTGCGGCTCTGTAGGCTCGGAGTCCGATGGCACGAGACCTCCGCAGCGAACCCGCGGCACGGCTGTGCTGAGTTCGTTCGCTGACGGCTCACTCTTCGGTGAGGTCGTTGGGGATGGACCGGCGTCGGTCGTGTGTCTCCATGGATGGGGACGAACCCACCGCGACGCCATCGGCGTTCTGATGCTCCCGGGCGGCCCCGTCGTTGACGGGATCTCACTCGACCTGCCGGGGTTCGGGGCCTCGCCGGCACCTGAGGAGGCCTATTCATCCTTCGACTTCGCCCGGGTGCTGATCCCGGTCTTCGAGTCGCTCCCGGGACCGGTCGTCGTGATGGGCCACTCGCACGGTGGTCGGGTGGCGGTGGCATTGGCTGATCTGCGTCCTGATTTGGTCGCTGGACTCGTGCTGATAGGTGCCCCGGTGCTTCGTCGACCGACGGCGTCTCGACCCTCCGCCCGCTACCGGGTGCTCCGATTCCTCCGTCGCATCCATATCGTCAGCGAGACCCGCTTCGAGGCGGTCCGACGGCGGGCCGGATCGGCGGACTACAACGCCGCCACCGGCACCATGCGCGACACCTTGGTCCGGGTGATCAACGAGTCGTTCGACGACGAGTTGGGTCGGATCCAAGTCCCCGTAGCGCTGGTCTGGGGTGAGCACGATGCCGATGTGCCGCGCGACGTCGCCGAGCGAGCCCGAGAGCTGCTCACGCAGGGATCGTCGGCTTCGGTGTCATTGACCGTGGTTCCCGGCGTGGGGCACCTCACAGTGACCGAGGCACCAGCTGCTGTCCGGGCATCGCTCGACGACGTGCTCGCCGAGGTTGCCTCATGAGCACAGCGATCTCGGCCGCGCTCGTCATCACCGGAATTGGAGCGATCCTCCTTGCCGGCCTGCGGTGGCTGAGGGTGGCTCAACGTGAGCACTATCTTGCCGGCTCGACGAGTCGATTCGCCGCCCGTTGGTGGACAGTGACCCCGTTGAACCTCATCGGCCTTGTTCTGGCTCTGATGGGCACGATGGCGTCGCCGTTCGGGGCGATGGCGGCGGCCATTCCAATCGCGGTGGTGGCAATCGGACCTCGTGGCCTCAGTCCTCGAGGCCGGACCTCACAACTGGCATGGACTCGTCGACTCAAGAGCCTGGCTGCCGCAGCAGCCGGCCTCGAGCTTGTGGTGGTCCTCGCAGTGTGCCTCGTCAGCCTCCCGTTGGCGATGGCCGTCGGCACGCTGGTCGTGCCAGTGATCATCGACCTCGCTGCACTGCTCCTCGCCCCTCTCGAGGAACGGGCCAGTCGACGATTTGTCGACCAGGCGGCGGCTCGCCTTGGTCGGGTGGCTCCCCGGATCATCGGGATCACCGGGTCCTATGGCAAGACCTCGGTGAAGAACCACCTCGTGGGTCTGGTGGCCGGGAACCTCGCCACTGTCGCGTCCCCGCGTTCGTTCAACAATCGCGCTGGACTGGCCCGGGCGATCAATGAGCATCTCGCCGAGGGAACAGAGGTCTTCATCGCCGAGATGGGGACCTACGGCCCAGGAGAGATCGCCGACCTCTGCACCTGGTGCCCACCATCGATCGCCGTGATGACGGCGATCGGGCCAGTGCATCTCGAGCGCTTCGGCAGCCTTGACGTCACCGTGGCTGCCAAGGCTGAGATCGCCGTGGGGGCCGAGGTGGTGGTGATCAATGTCGACGACGATCGTTTGGCGGTGCTGGCCGATCAGCTGACACGTGAGGGCAAGCGAGTGCTCCGGGCTGGGTCGGCCCGACGAGATGCCGACGTCGTGGTCACCGAGGGTGATGCGGCATGGGGCATCGAGGTCTCGGGGGTGCTCGTCGGGGCCAGCCCCGTCCTGCCTGGCCTCCAGCCAACGAACGTGGCCTGTGCCGTCGCCGCGGCGATCGCCCTCGGGCTCGATCCGGCCACTGTGGCCAGCCGGGTCGAGCATCTGAGCACGATCGAAAACCGCCTGGGCGTGGCTCGCGTACCGAGTGGCGTGACCGTGGTCGACGACACATTCAACTCCAACCCAGCGGGCGCCGAGGCTGCCCTTCGGGTCCTGGCGGGCTTGGGTGTGACGGGACGTCGCGTCGTCGTGACCCCGGGGATGGTCGAGCTCGGTGGGCGACAGCGACACGAGAACGAGCACTTCGGTCATCGGGCCGCTGAGATCGCCGATGTGGTGCTGGTGGTCGGGCGGACCAACCGACGGAGCCTGATCGCTGGCGTCAGTGCCGCCGATGCCGAGCTGCGGCTTGTGGCAACCCGCGAGGAGGCTGTTGAGTGGGTTCGCTCCAACCTTGGGGCCGACGATGCCGTCCTCTACGAGAACGATCTGCCGGACAACTACCCTTAGACCACATTCGGCAAGATGCCGAGGAGAGACGAGGAGTCAGCGTGGGAGAGATCGCCGTCCTGTTCGGTGGGCCGTCGCCGGAGCACGACGTCAGCATCCTGACGGGGCTTCAGGCTGCTCACGAACTGCTCACACAAGGGCGAGCGACCCGGGCGATCTACTGGACCAAGCTTGGCGGATTCGTCGACGTAGATCCGTCCCTCGAGGCAAGTTCCTTCCTCGAGGGTGCCCCCAAGGGCGCCACGCCACTCACCCTGACGGTCGGCGACGGCGGTGGATTTGTTCCAGAGGGTGGTCGCCTGAGGGCTGCCAAGCCACTGGCCCTCGATGTGGTCATCCTCTGCACCCATGGTGGGCCTGGTGAAGATGGAACCCTCCAGGCAGCCCTCGACCTCGCCGGGATCGCCTACACCGGACCAAGCCTGGCGGGGGCGGCCCTCGGGATGGACAAGTTGGCCTTTGGGGCTGTCATGATCGCCTCGCAGAT
>Ga0209499_1000105_pt1 | contig 57628 bp, 47 predicted proteins | sample C_130208_EF_Meta_FD_187306 | JGI IMG/M metagenome (GOLD analysis project Ga0209499, IMG submission 187306) | Freshwater microbial communities from Lake Croche, Canada to study carbon cycling - C_130208_EF_MetaG (SPAdes) (version 2) | ecosystem: Environmental > Aquatic > Freshwater > Lake...
TAGCTGAACAAGAAGAACTAAATAATCCTACTTGGCTAAAGCTAATTACCATAGCTCTACAAGGAGCAGTACCTAAAACTTGATAATTTATATTGGGTAAAGGTGCTGGTGTAGAAACACCACCTGGACCTGGGTTAATGTCCTGATAAGGGGCATAAATTGCATTTAAAATAGGGAATGTTGGACTTGGAATTGTAGCCGTAAATGCCCATGGACAAGTTGGTCCTGCTGCATGAGAATTAAAAGTAACAACTCCATTCGATCCAATATTTAACTTATCATATGTATTGCCATAAAAACAAAATTTAAAAGGAAGATTAATATCTCCCGACCATACATCGTCTGTATTAACAGAGACCTGTGTTCCTCCGGTAAAAGGAAAAACAGGTGCAAATGGAGTTGAAGAAACGGTATAATCAGAAGTAGTAAAAGTACTTTCATAAGTAGCTGCTAAATTCAAGCAACTTCCTGGACATAAATTATAAACTCCCGGTGTAGTAGTAGTCAAATGCAAATCTACTCCAGCACAATTAGGTAATGGAGGATAGATGTAAAGCGAAGTAGCTGGTGTAGCAACACTTACATCTGGTGCTGAGCAAAGGGCTCTTACATAAACGTCATAAAATTGTCCAACTGATAATCCAGTTATTGGGGAATTAGTATTTACTGAAGTGGTTGTAACTGTTGGAGCAGGCAACAACCATAAAGGTGAATTAGCTCCAGGAGCTGCTGAACCAGATGGTAAATACAAAATTTGCCATTGGGTTTCTGTACCGCCTGGTGTCCAAGAAACAGTAGCTGTTGAAATAGAAGTTGACGTTGCATATACTCCTGTTGGCTTAGGACAAGCAATTGCAGTTGTTGCAGTTGCAACTCCCGTCCAAGCGCTTGTACTTGTTGATGAACAAATTGCTCTTACGTAAAAGTCATAACACATTTCTGCAGTTAATCCTGTGTAAGTATAAGTTATTTGAGGTTGAGGAGTAGTCAATATAGGTGTTAATTGACCAATACCAACTGGAATTGTATTTGCTGGTAAGACTGATCCACAAGGCACTGCATATACTTCCCATTGATTTGGCGTAGAAACCCCATCTGGGTTTTGTGTTTGCGACCATGCTAGTGTAACTGAGTGAGCTAATACTGCAGTTGTGGTCAATAATATTGGTTTTTGACAAGCTGGCGCAGGATTACAAGTAACATTAGCTGTCCATCCGGCACTTGGTGTAGTAGCATTAGAGGTAAATACAAAACTTAATGCTCCATTCGCTGCTGATGAAGTAATCGGTCCAGGAATAGCAGTACCTGAATAGGTTCCTAATAAGATTCCAGTTGTTGGGTCTGAACCATCATAAACTTTTAATAAATCTATTCCGGATTCTGTATTGAATGACGTAAAAGTCACTGTAACCTGAGTTCCAGGTGTCGTTGTAATAATTGTTGTTCCGGTTGCTGCAGTAACATTGTTCGGATAATTTCCTGTTGATCCTCCTGCGTCCGTATAGATACCTCCACATCCTAAAGCAGTTGTAACGGAAGTTGGTCCTGTCCAAGCGCTAGTGCTAGAAGTAAGAGGGTCACATATTGCTCTGACATAAAAATCATAACAAACAGTTGAGCTTAATCCGGTATACGTAATTTGAGGAGTGGTACTTGTAGATGGAGTTGTTTGACCATCTGTCAAAGGAGTTGATACTGTTGGAGCAGTTCCACCACAAGGAACAGCTACTACCTGCCATTGATTTGGAGTAGACCCATCTGGGTTTTGTGTTTGTGCCCATGTAAGGCCTACTTGGTTGTAAGCTATTGTTGCTGGAGGTGCGGTTAATAATATTGGTTTTTGACAAGCTGGTGCTGGGTTACAAACAATATCCGCAAGCCATCCAGTAGAATTTACTGAACCATTTGATGTAAACACAAAAGTCAAAGCACCATCAGGCGATGAAGATGTAATACTTGGTAATGCAGTACCTGTATAAACACCAGAATAAGTGGCTAGTAAAGTTCCTAGGGCACTTGTTCCATCATAAACTTTTAATAAATCGACTCCTACTTGTGTGTTGAGTAAGGTAAAGTTAACTGTAACTTGGTTTCCTGGAGTAGTTGTTATAGTAGTAGTAATATTTTCGTTACTAGAATAACTTCCACCAACACCTCCTGAGTCAACAAAATTTCCACCGCAAATTGGTGGTGCAATAGGCGTACAAATTTTTGTTGGACCACACCATAGACTAGTTCCTGAGCAAAGTGATCTTACATAAAAATCATAACATTTTAAAGGATTAAGCCCAGGGTATATAAAATTAATATTGTTATTAGTTTGATAACCATCTGTTAATAGTGTTAAATCTGTTGGGGCGGCAGAACCCGTTGGCAAAGCTATTACTTGCCATTGATTAGGGAAAGAGGCATCAGGGTTTTGTGTTTGTGACCAAGAAAGTCCTACTTGATTATAAGCTGTTCCTGCAGTGTTTTCAATTAATAAAATTGGTTTTTGACAAGCTGGTGCCGGAGCACAAGAAACGCTTGCAGTCCATCCAGCAGCATTTACAGTAGCATTTGAAGTAAAAACAAAAGTCAAAATTCCATCAGGAGATGATGAAGTAATACTTGGTAATGCGGCGCCCGTGTAGGTTCCAGAATAGGTAGCAAGCAATGTTCCTGTTGCAGTTGTATTTGTTCCATCATATACTTTTAATAAATCGACACCAGCTTGAGTGCTAAATGAGGAGAAGGTAACTGTAACCTGATCGCCTGCATTTACCGGTAAAATTTGTGTTGAAATATTCTCGTTACTTGAATAGTTTCCTGTAGTTCCTCCTGAATCTATAAAGTTTCCGCCACAGATTGGCGGAGCTGCAACAGTTGTAGCACTTACTGGACCACTCCATGAACTTACACTTGTAAGAGAACACGATGCTCTTACATAAAAATCATAACAAGTAAGTGGTAATAATGCGGTATTATAAACATATGTTAAAGGTAAAGTGGAATTGAAAGTTGATGAATATCCGGTAGTTGCAGTAGTTGGCGCAGGTCCTCCGCAAGGAACGGCTATAATGTCCCAAGAACCAGGTTGATTTCCACTAGAATTATTAGGTTGCGACCAGCTTAAAGAAACTGAATTATAAGTTACCGCTCCATGAGTTAACAAAATTGGTTGCTGACAATCTGGTGCTGGTGCACAAGTAACATTAGCTACCCAACCTGTTGAATTATTGGTTGCGTTCGATGTAAATATAAATGTCAAACAACCGTCTGCAGCTGATGAAGTAATAGTTGGTAAGTTTGCTGTTGTATAAGTACCTGAATAAGATGCTAATAATTGACCAGAAGTTCCGCTACCATTATAAACCTTCAATACGTCATTAGTTAATTCGGTGCTAAAAGATGTAAAAGTAACTGTTACTTGATCACCTACATTAGATGGACAAATTGTTGTAGTGCCACCTACTGAAGCAGCAGTTGTGCTGTTAGCGTAATTTCCTGTTGAACCTCCTGCGTCAACAAAAAGACCACCACATCCAGGTGCCATTCTAAAAGGGTAAGGACCAGTCCAAGGACTGAATGTTCCGTTTCCACAATCCGCTCTAACCCAATATTGATAATCTGTACCCGGAACCAATGCGGTACCGGAGTTTAATGTAGAAGTACTCGCTGTATTTGATGTTGATGTTGTTCCAGAAGTTGTTGGAATAGGATCATTTAGGTTTTGTACAAAATACTCCCATGAAGTGGTTGCTGGTGTAGTCCAATTTAATGTAGCAGTTGTTGCAGTTGTTGTTGCTCCTAATCCTGTTGGTGCAGGACAATTCAATTGTTGGATTAATAAGGAATAAGGATAAGTTTGTGTAGTGGCATTAGACGAAAGCACTATAGTATAAGTTTGTCCCGCTGTTACGTTTAAACTTGGTATAGTTCTTACACCGTTTGTAGTATTGGCGACTCCTGCCAAACAACTTACTCCAACATTGGAGCAACCCTGATATACAAAAATGCTAGAATTAGTTCCAGTAGGAGTCATAGCAATTGAAATAGCGCCTGTAGTTGCTGCAGTATAAGAATAAAACACGTCATTTCCTGTCATATAATTTGTTGTACCTGCCACACAAGCTGCTGGTTGTATAACATCATAAGTATCGGCGTAATTTGCTGTAGTATCCGTTACACTATAAGGTAAAGAATTGATAACTATTGGTCCAGCACAAGTTAATCCAGCTTGAACCGTATTAAAATTATAAGGACCAAGCCAAGTACTATTACTCTCTGTACATCGTTTTCTTATATAAAAAACGTATCCAGTACCGGGTAATAAAGGAGTTCCAGTTGAAGTCTGAGTTATGGTATAGGGAGGTGCTCCATTGTATACAACACCCACACCAGTAGTTACACCTCCAACTGTTGGAACTGTTTCAATTTCCCAACTTGCAGATATAGCAGGTAACCAAGACAATGTTGCAGATGTAGTTGTTGTAGTTACAGGTCCTTGGGTTGTAGCCGCATTACATTGCTCAACTAGTTTTACTTCATCAACAAACCAACTATTACCTGAAATAGCAGCAGCTGGTTGATTAAAACTTCTTACAAATGCAATATACACTGATTGTCCTGCGTATGCTGATAGATCAACGGTTTTTTGAACCCATGTGTTGATATTAGTCGGATCTGCTATATTGGTTTGATCCCAACTTTGAGCTGTGATTGTATAATTATCTTTATTTGTTTGAGAACCTACTGCTGTATTGGTATTTATTTTAATAAGAAAATTTACATTAATTGCTGGAGCATTAATCCCAATTCTGGTCCAAAAAGTTAACTGACCATTTGATGGAACAGTAATTAATGGAGTGGCAAGATAATCATCTGATAGGACTCCTGCGCCTCCATTTTGCTTTCTATTCATAAAAGCTGACTGGGTACCCGCATAAGCACTGGTTGTTGTAAATGTCCATCTTTTTTGAGATGCTGATGGAGCTGGCACTCCATTATCGAATACCGCCCATTGATTACTAGGTGTTACGCCTGTTCCCAAATTCCATGGAGATGAAGCAACAGGAATTGGTAAAATTGGCCCTGTTGTGTTTTCAAAACCCTCTGTTCCTGGTGTAGGAAATTGTGAATATCCTATAACTGAAAACAACAATGTAATTAGTAAAAAAGTAAATTTTTTCATTATTTGTGTATTGATTTTAATAGTTCTTATTTTTTTAGATTACATAAAATAATCTTCAAACATAACAAAAAATTTACTTTTAATCTACATATATTTAATATTTTTTAAATTTATTTTACAGATAATCGATAATTTATGCGTTTTGTCTATTTTTGCATTACAAAATCATATTATGCTAGAAAAAGAAAAAATAGATTTCGAAAAAACTGTCGTTGTTGGAGTGGTGACTCAAAATCAAAATGAAGAAAAACTTAATGAATATTTAGATGAATTAGAGTTTTTAACCTATACTGCTGGCGGTGAAGTTGTAAAGAGATTTTGGCAAAAAATGGATAAACCAAATCCAAAAACATTTCTTGGAACCGGAAAAATGGACGAAATTGCAATTTATACAAAAGAAAATCATATTTCCACTGTCATTTTTGATGATGAATTATCTCCATCACAACAAAAAAATATTTCAAAAATTGTAGATTGTAAGATATTAGATAGAACCAACCTTATCTTAGATATTTTTGCGCAAAGAGCCGAAACTTCTTATGCTCGAACTCAAGTAGAATTGGCACAATGTCAATATTTATTACCAAGATTATCAGGAATGTGGACGCACCTGGAGCGACAAAAAGGGGGAATTGGTCTTCGAGGTCCCGGAGAAACCGAAATAGAAACCGACCGAAGAATTGTTCGTGATAGAATTGCTTTATTAAAAGAGAAAATTAAAACTATTGATAGGCAAATGTCTGTGCAACGCGGAAATCGTGGTGCAATGGTTCGAGTGGCACTAGTAGGTTATACTAACGTTGGAAAATCTACTTTAATGAATGCTGTTGGAAAAAGTGATGTTTTTGTAGAAAATAAATTATTTGCTACATTAGATACTACTGTTAGAAAAGTAGTTATTAAAAATATGCCTTTCTTACTTTCTGATACTGTTGGTTTTATAAGAAAATTACCCACTCAATTAATAGAATCCTTTAAAAGCACACTTGACGAAGTCCGTGAAGCGGATTTATTGCTGCATGTTGTAGATATTTCTCATACCGATTTTGAAGACCACATCGAATCAGTTAATAAAATTTTATTAGATATAAAAAGTAATAATAAACCTATAATTATGGTATTCAATAAAATTGATGCCTATAAACATGAAATTATAGAAAAAGACGATTTAATTACCGAAAAAACGAGCAAACATTATACCTTAGAAGAATGGAAAGCCACTTGGATGAGTAATGTTGGAGAAAAGAAAGCAATATTTATTTCAGCAACTGAAAAAGAAAACTTTGAACAATTCAGAGAAATTATTTATGAAACAGTTAGAAAAATTCATATAACAAGATTTCCTTATAACAAATTTCTATATCCAGACTATAAAGATGCTATTGAAAATGAAAGCGAATAACTTAATTTAAAAGAAATAATTAACTATAATTTTGCTTCAATTGAAATAGTAAAATTCTGATATAGTTTTATCTCATTTATTTGCTCTTTTAAAAAGTGGAACCGCGGAGCAAGCTTCACCATACATAATGCTTTTTACAAAAGGTTGAAGATGCTGTATTGCAAAAATATAAGCACTTTCTGGAACTGGCTTTTTAGAACACCCTTTTAAGATAATGGGCTTATCCTGATAAATTGAAAAGTCTATTTTAGAAAGAATATCTTGATACAAAGAAGCCTCTAAATCAAACGCATTTCCTAAGACTGTTTTTCTTACAAAAGGGATGAGGTGACTAGTTACTAAAATACTTGCCCATGCCGGAATTATAGCATCAGTATCACAATGAATCGCAACAAAATGATCTTGATATTGTGACCAATTATGATTTTTTAAATCTTCTCGAAATTCTTTTTCTTTCAAAATAAAGCCTTCATAAAGCCATTGTGAAATGTCAATTTGGGTACGAATTCCTTTTGGATAATAATCTTCTAAATCGAAAACTTCGAGTGCAGAATTGGCTACTTTATTTATAATTTCATCCATGTAATTAGTATTTCGTATTAAGTACAGTAATAAGCGACGGTTACTGCCAAATGCTACTGTTAACTGAATACTATTCTATAACATTCCAAGTTCCAATTTAGCTTCTTCGCTCATTAAATCTTTACTCCAAGGCGGATCGAAAGTTATCTCAACTTCACAAGATTTAATTGCGTCTATTTTGGCAACTTTTTCTTCAACTTCACGGGGCAAAGTTTCTGCTACAGGACAATTAGGCGAGGTTAATGTCATCAACACTTTTACTTCATTATCTTCATTAATCATCACGTCATAAATCAACCCTAATTCGTAAATGTCAACCGGAATCTCGGGATCGTAAATTCCTTTTAAAACTTTTACTACGCTTTCTCCTAAATTAATTTCGTCTTTAAATTCTTCCATAGTTATTATTAATTCTTAGCATCAAATGCTAAAGCATACATTTTTATTTGTTTAATCATAGAAACCAAACCATTGGCTCTTGTTGGCGACAAATGTTCTTTCAAACCAATTTCATCAATAAAATTAGTGTTTGCTTCTAAAATGTCAATTGCTTTTTGATTGGAAAACGTTCGAATTAAAATAGCAATAATCCCTTTGGTTAAAATCGCATCACTATCGGCTGTAAAAACAATTTTATCGTCATTTTGTGTTCCGTGAACCCAAACCTTCGACTGACATCCTTTAATAACATTGTCTTCTATTTTATATTGTTCCTCAATTAAAGGAAGTGATTTTCCAAGTTCTATGATGTATTCGTAACGTTCCATCCAATCGTCAAACATTGAAAACTCATCAATAATTTCCCTTTGAATTTCTTGTATTGTCATTTATTCCTGTTTTACTAAAGAAGTCACTTTATTAACAAAATCGGCAATTTCAATTGGTGGAGTTCCATTGTCAAATGTTAAAGATTGATATTCTTTTCCTTTATGAATGATGGAGAGATTAGCCATTGCAGCTCCATCATAAAACCGTTTTTGAGTTGGCGCTTCATAGGAATTCAATTTAAATAAATCTATTTTTGAAAACAAAAGCACTAATTGATTCCATTCGGCATCTAAAATTTTTGTTGTAGTGCCCTTTCCATCTTCATTTCTATTTTTTGAAATGCTAATTTCTTGGTTTTGAATTGTAATTTTTTGAAACGATCCTCGTGTATTGGCTACATATTGAATTGTGGTGTTTTTCAAATCTTTTTTAGCATCTTCGGAACATCCCTTTGTCATGAATATGGATATTAAAATCAAGTAAGCAACTTTCATAATTAAAAGGTTTTAAGATAACATCATTTTTGCTTTTTGTAACGCCTCTACAAAGATATCAATTTCTTCTTTAGTATTGTAGAAAGCGAAACTGGCTCTTATAGTTCCTGGAATTTTATAAAAATCCATAATAGGTTGGGCACAATGATGTCCGGTTCGTACTGCTATTCCTAATTTATCGATAATTGAACCAATATCATACGGATGAATCCCTTCAATATTAAACGAAATTACAGACGCTTTTTCTTTGGCAGATCCAAAAATTTTTAACCCTTCAATTTCTAATAATTTATCGGTTGCATAAACTAACAATTCATGCTCATATTCGGCTATATGATCAAATCCTATTTCGTTCAAATAATCAATTGCTGTTCCTAATACTATTCCGCCTTCAATATTGGGTGTTCCTGCTTCAAATTTATGCGGTAAATCGGCATAGGTTGTTTTTTTAAATGAAACCGTAGCAATCATTTCACCCCCCCCTTGATAAGGCGGCAACTTTCGCAACCATTCTTCTTTTCCGTAAAGAATTCCAACGCCGGTCGGACCACAAATTTTATGACCCGAAAAAACATAAAAATCACAATCTAATTCCTGAACATTTGGTTTTAAATGTGGAACAGCTTGCGCGCCATCAATCAAAATCGCAGCCCCCAATTGATGCGCTTTTTCAATTATATATTTTATTGGGTTGATAGTTCCTAGTGCATTTGAAATATGATTAACAGTAACAATCTTAGTTTTTTCCGAAAGCAATTTATCAAATTCTGAGAGAGTCAATTCTCCTTTTTCGTTCATTGGAATTACTTTCAAAGTTGCGCCAGTTCGTTCACATAACATCTGCCATGGCACAATATTACTATGGTGTTCTAAAGCCGAAACCAAAACCTCATCGCCTACTTTTACAATCGATGCAAAACCATTGGCAACCGTATTTATTGCATGGGTAGTTCCTGATGTGAAAATTACTTCGTAAGGGAATTTAGCATTAATATGATCTTGGATTTTGCCTCTCGAAATCTCATACGCATCCGTCGCTAATTGACTTAATGTATGCACGCCACGGTGAATGTTTGCATTAATTTCTTCATAATATTTGGTTATCGCTTCAATAACCACTTTGGGTTTTTGAGAAGTAGCTCCGTTATCGAAATAAACTAATGGTTTACCATTCACTTTTTGCGAAAGTATCGGAAAATCGGCGCGTATCTTTTTTATGTCTAACATCTGTTTATTTAGAATTTTTCTAAATACAAAAGTAATAAAATTGATATTGATTTCTACCAAACAGATGTTAATAATTATTGAAGGTTTGATCAACACAAATTTCACAAATTATCACAGATTTTATTTTGAATTTGTGGCAATCCATGAAATCTGTATATATTATTTCCTAAATTGCATCAAAATCCATCAATAATGAGAACATTTCTGAAAATCATCGCAATAGTTATTCTTGCCGCTTTAGTTTACCTTCGAATTACAATCTATCCACAACTTGATTTGATTTCAGGTTTTTCGTCAAAAAGTATCGCTTCGGCACATTTTTTAGACAATCGTTCGATTCAAACTATTCAACAAGGCGACAATGACATTGAAAAAATAAATTGGGCAACAAATGAAGTTAATAATTCCAAACATTTTGCAACTTCTAATGTTCATGGAATAAAAGAACGCAAAGCAATTTATCGTGAAGGTTTGGGTGCGACTTTAATCAATGATGATTTTGATACAACCAAACCGTATGAAGTTCCAAAAAGAACCAAAACCAACAATAACTTACCATTTCCTTATGGAAATTTAGAACCAAAAGACACCTTTTTTTCCAATATTGATTATAAAAAATTAAAAAGTGTTGTAGCAAATGCCTTTGATAAAAAGGGAGAAAAAAACAAGCGAACTCGTGCTATAATAGTCATTTATAAAGATAGAATCATCGCCGAAAAATACGATATTGGTTTCAATAAAAACTCAAGAATTTTAGGCTGGTCAATGACGAAAAGTTTGACTGGTACGTATTTCGGAATTTTGCAAAAGCAAGGTAAATTCGACATTAATAAACCTGCTCCAATAGCCGAATGGCAAAAAGATGAACGCGCCCTAATTAGAACTAGTGACTTACTCCACATGAATTCTGGTTTGGAATGGGAAGAAAAATACGATAAAATTTGTGATGCTACAAAAATGCTTTTTCAAGCAGAAGATATGGGAAAAGTTCAGTTAGAAAAACCAGCAGTCTTTGAACGTAACACACATTGGAATTACTCTTCGGGAACCACCAATTTATTATCTAGAATTTTAAGAAATCAATTCAAAACCCATCAAGAATATTTAGACTTTTGGTACAGCAGTTTGTTAGATAAAATTGGCATGAATTCGGCGATTGTAGAAACTGATATGGCGGGAAACTTTGTAGGTTCTTCTTACGGCTGGGCCACGACCCGCGATTGGGGAAAATTTGGATTATTATACCTGCATAAAGGCAACTGGAACGGTGAACAATTGTTTGACGAATGTTGGACAAAATTCGTGGCTACACCAACCAATACTTCCAAAGGAAGTTATGGCGCTCAATTTTGGTTGAACTCCGGTGGAAAATTCCCAGATGTGCCTAGAAACATGTATTATGCCAGCGGTTTTCAAGGGCAAATGATAGCGATTTTCCCAAGCCAAGATTTAGTTATAGTACGAATGGGATTGAGCGAAGAATTCGATTTTAATGAGTTGTTGAGTGGGGTTGTTTCTTCTCTAAGTACAAAGTAAATCACAAAGAGCTTACAGATAAATAACTTTGAGGTCTTTGTGAATCCTTAGTTTCTTCGTAGTCAAAACTTACAAATCAAATCCTAAATTAACGCCCAATCTAGTGGCTATTATTTTGGTAATTCGTTGTTTCAATTCTGGTATTTTGATGCTTTCTATTACTTCGTTGGAGAACGCATACATCAATAACGCTTTGGCTTCTTTCTTTGGAATACCGCGTTGTTGCATATAAAACATAGCGCTTTCGTCTAATTGACCAATAGTGCAACCGTGTGAACATTTCACATCATCGGCAAAAATTTCCAATTGTGGTTTAGCGTTTATCGTTGCTTTATCACCCAATAAAATATTGTTATTTTGTTGGAATGCATCTGTTTTCTGCGCTTCTTTTTCCACAAAAATCTTTCCGTTGAAAACTCCGGTTGAACTACCTGCCAAAATGGTTTTGTAGTTCTGATGACTTTCGCAGTTTGGCGTTGCATGATTTACCAAAGTATAATGATCAACATGTTGCTTGTCACCAATAATGGTGATTCCTTTTAAAGTCGAATCAATTCGTTCGCCAAAATGATAGAAATTCAAATTATTTCTGGTAATGTTTCCGCCAAAAGAAAACGTATGAACTGAAACTCTACTTTCTTGTTTTTGAGAAATATAGGTATTATCAATTAGGTTTGCCGATTGCAAATCGTTTTGAACTTTATAATAATCGACGATGGCTCTTTTTTGAGCAAAAATCTCCGTAACCGAATTCGTCAAAACTGGGTTTTCATTTAATGATTGATGTCTTTCAATAATCTGAACATGGGCATTTTCACCTACAATTACTAAATTTCGGGGTTGTACCATCAAAGCGTCTTCATTTCCCGTAGAAAAATAAATGATTTCGATTGGTTTTTCAACCACTTTACTTTTCGGGATGTTAATATACGCTCCTTCATTGGCAAAAGCGGTATTTAACGACGTCAAACTCTCGTCTTTATTAGCAATTTTATTGAAATATTCATCAATAACCATTTTGTATTTTGGCTTAGTTAATGCCGAAGACATCAAGCAAACATCAATTCCGTCGTGCGTAGTTGCTGATAAAAATGAGGAAAATTTTCCATCAACAAAAATAACTTTATACGTATCGATTTCGTGCAAAAAGTACTTTTTAACGGCAGGAAATTCTATCGTGTTTTCGTGTTTTGGAAATACCGAATAGTCATTTTTTAAAATGGCATTCAGCGATGTATATTTCCAAGATTCCTCTTTTTTTGTTGGAAATCCTTTATTTTCAAAGTTTTTGATAGCCGAAATACGCACATCATGCAACGGAGAAGTCACATCGATCTGTTCTTCAAAGGCCATAAAGGACGATACTAATTTTTCTTTTAAATCCATAATTTTGTTGTCGGTTTTCAGTTGTTTTTGTTATCAGTTTATAACAGACAACTGATAACTTTTTAAACTAATTCACTCTTAATCCAATCGTATCCTTTTTCTTCTAATTCGTATGCCAGTTCCTTTCCGCCCGATTTTACGATTTTTCCGTCCATTAATACATGAACAAAATCTGGAATGATATAATCTAACAACCTTTGGTAGTGTGTGATTACCAAAACCGCATTATTTTTGTTTTTAAGTTTATTTACACCATTCGCTACAATTCTAAGCGCATCAATGTCTAATCCCGAATCGGTTTCGTCTAGGATGGCCAGTTTTGGTTCTAGCATTGCCATTTGGAAAATTTCATTACGTTTTTTTTCTCCTCCAGAAAATCCTTCGTTTAAAGAACGGGATAAAAACTTGCGGTCAATTTCTAATAATTCTGATTTCTCGCGAATTAATTTTAGCATTTCATTGGCAGGCATTTCCTCTTTTCCGTTGGCTTTTCGGCTTTCGTTAATAGCAGTTTTCACAAAGTTAGTAACCGAAACCCCAGGAATTTCTACCGGATATTGAAATGATAAGAAAACCCCTTTATGAGCGCGTTCCTCAGGAGCCAATTCAGAAATATCTTCCCCTTCCAAAAGAATTTCACCTTGAGTAACCGTGTAATTTTCATTACCCGCAATGATGGAAGAAAGTGTTGATTTTCCGGCACCATTCGGACCCATAATCGCGTGAACTTCTCCAGCTTTTATTTCAAGATTAATTCCTTTTAGTATTTCTTTGTCTTCTACCGAAGCGTGTAAATTTTTTATTGATAACATAATTAATTTGGAAATTTGTTGATTTGGAAATTTGTTGATGTTAACGATTTCTTTTCCAATTCTATTTTCTGTTTTTTGTTTTTACTAGTTATTAAGTCAGGATGAAAATTATTTTCAAATTGACCCATTTTCAAATTACCCTACACTTCCTTCCAACGAAATTTCTAATAATTTCTGTGCTTCAACCGCAAATTCCATAGGGAGTTTATTCAACACTTCTTTACTAAAACCGTTAACTATTAACGCAATCGCTTTTTCAGTTGGAATTCCACGTTGATTACAATAGAATACTTGGTCTTCACCTATTTTTGAAGTGGTTGCTTCGTGTTCAATTTTGGCACTTGAATTTTTACTTTCGATATACGGAAACGTATGTGCCCCGCAATTATTTCCCATCAAAAGAGAATCACATTGTGAGAAGTTTCTGGCATTGTCAGCATTAGAGCTAATTCGAACCAAACCACGGTAACTGTTTTGCGATTTTCCTGCCGAAATTCCTTTAGAAATAATAGTCGATTTAGTGTTTTTGCCCAAATGCACCATTTTAGTTCCGGTATCGGCTTGTTGGAAATTATTGGTTACAGCTATCGAATAAAATTCTCCTATGGAATTGTCTCCTTTCAAAACTACAGATGGATATTTCCAAGTTACAGCGGAACCGGTTTCTACTTGTGTCCAAGAGATTTTAGCGTTTTTCTCGCATATTCCTCTTTTGGTTACAAAATTAAACACACCTCCTTTACCTTCTTTGTTGCCTGGATACCAATTTTGAACCGTTGAATATTTGATTTCAGCATTGTCCAAAGCAATTAACTCAACTACCGCAGCGTGCAATTGATTTTCATCACGACTTGGAGCCGTACAGCCTTCTAGATACGAAACATAACTGCCTTCGTCAGCAATTAATAATGTGCGTTCAAATTGACCGGTTCCGGCTTGATTGATACGAAAATACGTTGATAATTCCATTGGACAGCGAATGCCTTTTGGAATATAACAGAAACTGCCGTCAGAGAAAACTGCCGAGTTTAAAGCGGCATAAAAATTATCTTTTTGTGGTACTACCGTTCCTAAATATTTTTGAACCAAGTCTGGATATTCACGAATAGCTTCGGAAATACTCATAAAAATAATACCTTTTTCGGCCAATGTTTTTTTGAAAGTAGTGGCTACAGAAACCGAATCGACTACAATATCCATAGCAACATTGTTCATCATTTTTTGTTCATCGACAGAAATTCCCAATTTTTTGTACATCGCCAAAAGTTCGGGATCAACATCATCTAAGGTTTTATTTGGATCGGCTTTTTTGGGGGCCGAATAATAGGAAATGGCTTGAAAATCTGGTTTTTTATAATGCACATTTGCCCATTCTGGTTCCGCCATTTCTTGCCAATTTCGAAACGCTTCAATGCGCCAATCTGTCATCCATTGTGGTTCTTCTTTTTTTAAAGAAATAGCACGAACAATTTCTTCATTCAATCCAATAGGAAACGTATCCGAATCTAAATCGGTGTAGAATCCATATTCGTATTCTTTGGTTTCTAATTCGATTTTTAAATCGTCCTCTGTATATTTTGACATATTTTAAGTCTTAAAATTTGAAAGTCTTTTGACTTTATGACTTTCGACTAAAGCGAAAATGATTCCCCACATCCACAAGTTCTACTGGCATTCGGATTGTTAAATACAAATCCTTTTCCGTTTAATCCGCCTGAAAATTCTAAAATAGTTCCGGCTAAGTATAAAAATGATTTTTTTTCAACAGCAATTTTAACGTTATTATCTTCAAAAACCTTGTCGTTTTCTCGTAACTCTTTGTCAAATTTTAATTCATACGACAAACCCGAACAACCACCACTTTTTACGCCAACTCTTACATAATCAATAGCGGAATCAAAACCGTCTTCATGCATCATTGAGACGATTTTCTTACTTGCATCATCTGAAACTTTAATCATAGCTTATTTTGATTTTGTCTAAATAAAGCGCAAAGTTACTATAAATATCTATTTTATCAACAAGTAATATCATTTTTATAATGTATGAAAGTATAGAAAAAATCAATTTCGATAGTATCAAAACAAACTGATTTAGTAAATTGCAGCGATTTTTAGAATTAAATATAATGAAACTTTATCCCATTGAAGCAGGAAATTTTAAATTGGACGGTGGCGCCATGTTTGGCGTAGTTCCTAAAACCATTTGGAACAAAACTAATCCGGCTGACGAGAATAATCTTATCGATATTGCTGCCCGCTGTTTATTGATTGAAGATGGGAGCCGTTTAATACTTATTGACACAGGAATGGGAAACAAACAATCGGATAAGTTTTTTAGTTATTATTCGCTTTGGGGACTGCATTCCTTAGACAAATCGTTGGCAAAATTTGGCTTTCATCGTGACGATGTAACGGACATTTTTATGACCCATTTGCACTTTGATCATTGTGGAGGAAGTGTAAATTGGAACAAAGACAAAACAAATTATGAAGTGGCTTTCAAAAATGCTAAATATTGGACTAATGAAAACCATTGGAAATGGGCAACTCAACCCAATCAAAGAGAAAAAGCATCTTTCCTTTCCGAAAATATTCTGCCAATACAAGAAAGTGGTCATTTGAATTTTATTCAAAATCCAATAGAAGATTTTGACTTTGCTAAAGAAATGAATTTTGAAATTTTTTATGTTAATGGTCACACCGAAAAAATGATGATTCCACATATTAAATACCAAGATAAAACTATTGTTTTTTGTGCTGATTTAATACCAACTGCTGGTCATTTGCCGTTGCCTTATGTTATGGGATATGACACCAGGCCGCTTTTAACCATGCCTGAAAAATCCAAATTTCTTCATGAAGCAGCTGAAAAAAACTATTACCTGTGGTTAGAACATGATGCTCACAACCAAATCATCACGGTTGAAAATACAGAAAGAGGAATCCGATTGAAAGAGGTTTATGTTTGTGATGACCTCTTAATTTAATGTTAATCCTTTCGGAAATTCTATCTAAAGACAATAATTTTATAACAATTATCAAATAAATTTAAAAAAATGAAACAAAACCTATTTTACATTTCGGCGTTAGCCTTTATGGCAAGCGCTGCTATAAATGCACAACAAAGCACGAACATTTTTAGTGCAAAAAAAACAAAATTAACAGAACTTCAAAAACAACGTTGGAGTGATTTAGATTTAAAAAAAGACTCTATCCCGGGAATGAGCGTGGATAAATCGTATTCTGAACTTTTGAAAAACAAAAAAGGCACCAAAATTATTGTTGGAGTTATAGATTCGGGATTAGATATTGATCACGAAGATTTGAAAGGGAAAATCTGGACCAACACTAAAGAAATTCCTGGCAATAATATTGATGATGACAAAAATGGTTATATAGATGATGTTCACGGCTGGAACTTTCTTGGTGAAGCAACTAACGAAAATTTAGAATTGACTCGTATCGTGAAAAGAGGAGATGATGGTTCGGAAGCATACAAATCAGCAAAAACGGAATTGGATAAAAAAATAGCTGAGTTAAATCCACAAAAAAAACAAGTGGATATGATTGTTGCAGCCGATAAAGCCATTCGCGAAGAATTAAAAAAAGAAAAGTATTCTGTTGAAGAACTTAAAAGTATTGTTACTACAGACGCTGGTTTATCTAGAAGTAAAATGATTATCTCAAGCATTGCCAGTCAAGCTGGAGAAGGGTTTCAAGACGAAATAAAATCCTATTCTGATTATGTTTATGACCAATTAAACTATAATTTGAATGTAGATTTTTCTGGGAGAAAAGTAGGAGATAATCCAGAAGACATGAAAGAAACACATTATGGAAACGGAAATGTTAAAGGTCCAGATGTTGAAGATGCTCTTCACGGAACCCACGTTGCGGGAATCATTGCTCAGATTCGTGGAAACGGTAAAGGAGGTGATGGTGTAGTTGCTGATAATGTACAAATTATGGCGGTTCGTGCGGTGCCAAATGGAGATGAGTACGACAAAGATATCGCTCTAGCCATTCGTTATGCAGTAGATAATGGAGCTAAAGTAATTAACGGAAGTTTTGGAAAAGACTATTCTACTCACAAAGAATGGGTTTGGGAAGCTATACAGTATGCTGCTAAAAAAGATGTTCTAATTGTTCATGCTGCTGGTAATGACTCAAAAGATGTTGATACCGAACCAAACTTTCCAACAGATGAAGTTAACGGAAAAGAAATTTCCGACAATTTACTTACTATTGGTGCATTAAACAATAAATATGGTAAAGATTTAGTTGCCGATTTTTCTAATTATGGCGCTAAAAATGTAGACGTTTTTGCTCCTGGTGTAGAAATTTATGCAACTGTTCCAAACAATAAATACAAATACGAACAAGGAACATCTATGGCATCACCAAATGCTGCGGGTGTTGCGGCATTAATTCGTTCGTATTATCCAAATCTATCTGCATCTCAAGTAAAACACATTTTGATGGATTCTGGAACTCCAATTATGGAAACGGTAACTGTAGATGAAGCTAAAAAAGAAATGGCTTTTGCAACTACTTGTGTTTCTGGTAAAATTGTAAATGCCTTTAACGCTATACTTATGGCAGAAAAAATGGCTGCAAAAATAAAAATAAAACAATAAAACAATTCACATAGAAAAGGAAGAGTAAACTCTTCCTTTTTTCTTTTCTAATTATGAAAAAAACACTTTTATTTATACTCTTCGTATTAGTTATCCCAAAACTATCCGCGCAAAATACCGGCTATTGGCAACAACATGTTGACTACAAAATGGAAGTGGCTATGGATGTTAAAACCTACCAATACCATGGAAAACAAGAATTAATATATACCAATAATTCATCGGATACCTTACGTCGTGTTTTTTATCATTTGTATAACAATGCATTTCAACCAGGAAGCGAAATGGATATGCGATTGCAAAACATAAAAGACCCAGATGGAAGAATGATTATCAAAACCAAAGTAGGCGATAAAGAAATAAAAGAAAGCCGAATTGCCAAATTGCAACCTAACGAAATTGGATATTTACACGTTTCTAATTTCAAACAAGATGGCATTACCGCTGTTGCAAAAGAAGTTGAAACCATTCTGGAAGTTACGCTTGCAAAACCAATTCTTCCGGGAAAATCAACCAAATTCACTTTAGATTTTTCCGGGCAAGTTCCAATTCAAATTAGACGTTCTGGAAGAAATAATGCAGAAGGTGTTGAATTCTCAATGGCGCAATGGTATCCAAAAATAGCAGAATTTGACTTTGAAGGTTGGCACGCCGATGCCTATGTTGCTAGAGAATTTCATGGGGTTTGGGGAAATTTTGATGTAAAAATCTCCATCGATAAAAATTATCTTTTAGGCGGATCGGGTTATCTTCAAAACGGAAATGAAATTGGATTTAATTACCAAGATAAAGGGGGCATAGTAGAAATTCCTAAAAAACAATCAAACCTAACTTGGCATTTTATAGCACCAAATGTACACGATTTTACATGGGCTGCCGATAAAAATTATATTCATGATGTGGTACAAACAAATTTTGGAACGACCCTACATTTTATCTACAAGAACGACCCAGAAATAATTGAAAACTGGAAATTTGCAGAACCAAAAACGGTTGAATTAATGGAATACTACAACCAAATTGTTGGCAAATATCCTTATTATCAATATTCTATAATTCAAGGTGGCGATGGCGGAATGGAATATGCAATGTGCACCTTAATTCTTGGAGCTGGTAAAAAAGAAGGCTTGGTGGGATTAATAGCCCATGAAATGGGACACTCCTGGTTTCAGCACATTTTAGCTTCTAATGAAAGTAAACATCCATGGATGGACGAAGGATTTACTTCATATATTGAAGATTTAGGGATGAATAAAATTTCGGAGCTGAAAGCAGAAAATCCATTTATTAGTGCATATAAAAGTTATATTGCATTAGCAAACTCTGGGAAAGAACAACCGCTTTCCACACATGCAGACCGATATGACGAAAATAAAAGCTACAGTATTGCTTCTTACAGTAAAGGGGAGGTTTTCCTAGCCCAATTAGAATACCTTATTGGGAAAGAAAATCTGATGAAAACAATAAGAAAGTATTTCAATGATTTCAAATTCAAACATCCCACTCCAAATGATATCAAAAGAAGTGCCGAAAGAATTTCGGGAGCGAATCTCGATTGGTATTTATTAGACTGGACAGAAACCCTAAACACTATTGATTACGGTATAAAAAATGTAGAAAGTGCTACAAATGATATTCAAAAAACAAGTGTTTCTCTAGAAAGAATTGGAAGAACACCAATGCCTATTGATATTCTAGTTGAATTTACAGACGGATCTAAAGTAAGCTATTATATTCCGTTGCGAATGATGAATTTTGAAAAAGAAAATGCTAATCCTGAAATCAAAAGAACTGTTTTGAAAGATTGGGCGTGGGGAGATCCGAATTATTTCTTTGAAATTAATAAATCGAAAGATAAAATCAAGAAAATCTCTATTGATCCAGGTGGTTTAATGGCCGACGTAAAGCCAGAGAATAATAGTTACGTAATAAAATAAGCAGAAAAGCGTTATAGATTGAGATTCATTATTTTAAAATAGAATTTGTATTTTTACAGCGTCCTATAAAAATATAAATATGAAAAAACTTTCATTAGCTTTATTTTTACTTTTATTAAGTTATGGTTCACAATCTATCGCACAAACGATTAGATTAAGAACTAGTAGCGTGAGTTTTATTGAAAAAAATGGAAAGGGGAAATGGGGTGAATGGTCCGATTTTGTTAAAGCTGATTTAGTTGTTACAATTGATGCAATAAAAGACAGAATTATAGTAAACTCTCCAGAAATTCAGGTGTTTTCGATTCTTTCTTATGGGGATAAAATAGAAACCGAAACTTCTAAAACAGTTCCTTTTGATTGTATTGACAACAATGGTTCTAAATGTAAAATATTAGTAATTACAAGAAAAGACGAAGAAAATAGAATGCAGTTTTACATCAATTATTCTGAACTAAAATTTGTGTATAACATCTATAATTAATTGCAATTATGGATTTTACTTATCCTAAAAAAGAAAAACTTAAAAGCCAAAAAATAATTGATTCGATTTTTTCTGAAGGAAAATCCGTTTCAAAATATCCGCTGCGATTAGTCTACACTGCAATTTCTAATTCGGAAGTACAACTGAAATTTGGTGTTTCTGTATCCAAAAAACATTTCAAAAAAGCAGTAGATAGAAATTATTTCAAGCGCGTTTTAAGAGAATGCTACCGATTGAATAAACATTTAATTTACGATAATTTAGACAAACCCTATGCAATTATGTTTTTTTATCAAACCAAAGATCGGTTGACTTATCAAGAAATAAATGAAAAAACCATACAGTTGTTTGAAAAATGGATTATTGCAAAAAAAGAATAGAATATAACAATAACCACGAACAAAATCTTCTTTAAAAATATAAAAAATTAGTTTTTTAACGTTTATACTTTATATTTGATTTAGTTTATTAAATTCGGGGGTAAATTCAAAAAAATCATGCTTAAATACTTTAAAAAAAGATATATTATTCCAGTTCTAGCGTCAGGATTTTTCTTTGTTGCTGTTAGTTTCAAAGACGATTTTTTTGAAATAGCTAAGCAAATAGAAATTTTTACTACACTTTTTAAAACCGTAAATCAAAATTATGTTGATGAAATAAATCCGGCCGAATTAATGGATAAAGCCATTAAAAGCATGTTGGCCGATTTAGATCCATATACCAATTATTTCAATGAGCAAGATGTTGTGAAATTCAAAATAAACAACACCGGTGAATATACTGGAATTGGTGCCATGATTACCCGAAAAGAAGATAAATTAATCATCAAAGAACCATACAAAGGATTTCCTGCAGACAAAGCAGGATTGAAAGCTGGCGATGCCATAATTCAAATTGGCGATGTATTGCTATCGGACTTTAAAGACGATGCCTCTCAATTGTTGAAAGGCGCAAAAAACACTAAAATTGAAATAAAATACATCCGTCAGGGAAAAACACTTACTTGCCAACTTATTTTGGATGAAGTGGAAATAAAAGCTGTTCCTTATTTTGCTAAAATAGATGATAAAACAGGTTATATTGTGCTTTCTGCATTCAATATAAAAACCACTCAAGAAACCAAAACTGCTTTAGAAAAACTAAAAGAAGAAGGTGCAGAACGAATAATTTTGGATTTAAGAGGAAATCCAGGAGGATTGTTGAATGAAGCTGTTAATGTGTGTAATCTATTTGTTCCAAAAGGAGAAACTATTGTTACTACAAAATCTAAAAACCCAAAGTACAATAACACTTATAAAACTGCAAACGAGCCAATTGATTTGGATATTCCTTTAGCAATATTAGTAGACGGAAAAAGCGCTTCGGCTTCTGAAATCGTTGCTGGGGCGCTACAAGATTTAGACAGAGCTGTAATTGTAGGATGTAGAAGTTTTGGAAAAGGATTGGTGCAACGACCGATTGACATGACCTATGGCACTCAAGTTAAAGTAACCATTTCTCGCTATTTTACTCCCGCCGGAAGATGTATTCAGGCATTAGATTATTGGCACAAAGACAAAGATGGAAAAGCCGTAAGAACAGATGCTTCAAAATACAATGCGTTCAAAACTAAAAAAGGAAGAACCGTTTATGACGGCGGTGGCATCCAACCTGATGTTGAATTGTCTTATACTAAATTAAGTACGATTGCTGATGTTTTAGAGAAAAATGATGCAATATTCAATTATGTGACATATTATTATTACAAAAATCAGAATCTTGGTGATAAAATACCAACCCTATCCGATGCCGATTATACAGATTTTAAATCGTTCTTAAAAAAAGAAAAAAACAGTTTTGATACCGAAACCGAATTGGCATTAAAAACTACTTTGGAAAAAGCTAAAAAAGAAAAAATTGATGAAACCATTAGTGTTCAATATAATCAATTGATGACGGCTCTTCAGAAAAGCGAAGAAACTCTTTTGGATAAAAATCAGAAAGAAATTAAAAAGTTAATTTTGGATGAAATCATCATACGTTATCAATACAAAGAAGGATTGTATAAGTATAATACTAAAAATAATTTTGAAATTTCCAGAGCAAATGCCATCTTAGCAAACCCAACAGAATACAACAAAATATTAGAATAATGTTACAATTTTTTAAATTTTTGCCACTTTTAATCTTCGGATGGGTTCATGCACAAGAAGAAGCAGTAAAATCAGTTTACTTTGAATTTGACAAATTTTCTTTAGACGAAAAACAAACTAAAGAAGTAGTAGATTTTATAAAAAATACAGATTCAACAAGAATAGAATCGATTCAGATTTTTGGATATACCGATGACATTGGTAAAGAAGATTACAATTTTAAACTATCTACAAATAGAGCTAATACTATTCAAAACCAACTAATTCAAAACGGAATAAAAAGTAAAATAATCGTCACAATTGAAGGAAAAGGAAGGATTCTAATTGATGATGATATTGTAGATAATCTTCCTGAAAAACGCTCTAAAAACAGACGTGTAGATGTAGTTCTTAATCTTAAAGAACTCCCTAAATTGGTCCTGCCGGGATTTTACAATATGATTCAGAAAAGTCATGTAATTGGAGATCATATTTATCTTGAAAATATTTTATTTGAAAAAGGAAGTAGCCACCTAATGAGTAAAGCTAAATCAGAATTGGATAAGGTGGCGCTTTTATGTTTGAGGTATAAGAATTTAGAATTTGAAATTCAAGGTCATGTTTGCTGTACACCACCAAACCAAAGAGAGGCCATAGATAAAGACACTAAAAAAAGACAATTATCTATAAACAGAGCGCAATCGGTTTATAAATATTTAACTTTTAGAAGGGTTCCAAAAAACAGAATGACTTTTAAAGGTTATGGAAATAGTGTTCCTCTTGGCAAAGAACCTGAATATGATAGACGCGTTGAATTAGTAATTACTAAAATATAGCCTTATCCTCGTTTCATTTCAATGTGCGGAATATCGTCTTCTAAATACATTTCGCTAGTTTGCACAAAATCATGACTTTCATAAAATCTTTTGAGATACAATTGTGCTGAAATCGTTATGCTTTTAGTTTTGAATTTTTTTTCTATTTCAGCAATTGCATGTTGCATCATTTCATGTCCCCATTTTCTAGAACGACAATCGGAATCAACTACAACTCGACCTATTGAGGCATTTTCAAAATAATCTCCTGCATTAAACAATCGAGCATAAGCCACAATTTTATTTTCAATTTCACCAAACAAGTGTAGTCCTTTTTGGTCTTTGCCGTCAATATCTTGATAGACGCAGTTTTGTTCTACTACAAAAACCTGTGAGCGAAGTTTGAGACAATTATATAGCTCATTAAGAGAAAGTTCATTAAATCGCTTTATTTTCCATTTTATGGTTTCAGACATTTTATTTCTTTTTTAAAAACTGTGTCGATTTGATAATCGCTTCCAATTCGAACATTAACTCTCTTTTTTCTTTTGATGGGGCATAACAAAACCCTTCAATAACAAGAATTCGTTTGTTAGGTTTATCAACAATCGCGTAATTAACAAAAGGACCGCTCATAAAATCATTTAATAATTCCCAATTTCCTTTGGTTTCAAAAGTTTCTTTGTTATAAATTTTAGTTTTAGAAAGATACGGCGAAAATGCGGACTCCGTCACCATTCTAGTTCTAGGAACTGCACCGTGAATGTAAATTCTACCTATAGAATCTCGAATATGAGTAATTCTTTTTACGGCATTATTATTGTCTTCTATGCTGGAAATTGGTATTTGATAAAAAATTAAGCTCAAATTTCCGCTTGTGATTTCTTTTTTTAGCCAAATAAATTTTTTACCGTGAAGCACCATTTTGTACTTGACAGGAATGTTTAATCGAACATTAAATTTGTCGCTAATTTTACTAACATCAAATAGCGAATCGTGTTTGATTTTTTTCTGAAATACTCGTATTTCCGATTCTTTAATTCTAGTAATAATCAAGGAATCGTTGTTTTGAATAGTATCTAAAATTTCTTGAACCGTTTCTCCTGAAATATGAACCACAACTTGCGGATTGGCATATTCATTGCTTTCAATTCTGAACTGACTTTTAGTTTCTTTTTTTACAACAATAATATTTCGGCTATTTGTCATAAAACCTTCTAATAACTTTACGGGATATTGATTTAAAGTAAAAACCGGTTCTTCTTGTGGTAAACCTAAAACGGGTGAAGCAAATTTATTTCGCATACTATCACCCACTTCTCCGTTCCATAATTGATCGTCAATAATTACTGAAACCTCGTTTGTTTTTCCATAGGTTTCACTAACGTTTTTAACTTCTTTAGAATTGCAAGAAATAAAAAAAATAGGAGTAATTAATAATAAAAAAAGGGCTTTATTCATAATTAAAATAAAGCCCAAATTTATAGAAGATTTTTGTATTATCCGTTTATTTTTAATTTCATTCCAGGTTTTATATTTTCGCCTTTAATATTATTCCATTTTTTAATATCCGCTATAGTAACCCCAGGAAATTTTTGAGTGATTTTTAACAAGGTATCCCCTTTTCTTACTCTATAAAGGTTTTCTTTAGAATTTTTATTGTTTGATGCATAATCCTCTTTTTTAGATTGTTTTACTTTGATAGTATTCAAGACAACCTCTTCTTTTCCAACTATTAGTTTATCTCCAATTTTAATAGAGCTTTCAGAAAGAGAATTCCAATCTAAAATAGTGCTTACTGAAACAGTATATTTTTTTGCAATTGTTTCTAAATTTTCACCTTTTACAACAATATGTTCAAGGTTTTTAAATTCTGATTTTAGTTCTTCTTTTCTAGCTTCTGCTAAATTTTCTACTGAAATAATTAATTGTGTTCCAATTTTAACATTGTTATCAATCAAATTATTCCATTCTTTAATATTTTCAATACTTATATTGTTTTTCTTAGCAATTGTAAATAAATTATCTCCTTTGGTAACAATATAGTAATTTTCAGATTTTGAAGTGGTATCAATTTTAGCTTCTTTTTTAGCTTTGTCTGATTTAGAATTTTTATTATCAATAACGGCAATCTCTTCTTTTCTATCTAATATAGGTTGTTTAACTTCTATCTTAACAATTGAAGTAACTTTTTCGTTTTTAATAATTTTTAACTTGAAACCAAGTCCAATATTATCCCCTTTAAGTTTATTCCATTTCTTAATTTCAGAAACAGAAACATCATACTTAGATGCAATTGCGCCTAGATTATCACCACTTTTCACTTTATGAATCTTGATTACGTCTTTGAAGGTAAACACTTTTTCGGTTTTGAAAACCTTTTCTCCTTTGGTTTCTTTGGGAGAAATTAAAGTAGTTCTTTCTTTTATTGAGTTTGCCATGTTGGATTCAATATTATCTGTGGTTGCAATTTTATCTGAAGCAAGTATTTTTAGTGTTTTTCCTCTTGGCGCTTTATCTGTTGTTAAATTATTCCATTTTTTTAAATCAAATACAGAAATATTATATTTAAAGGCAATTTCGTTAAGATTTTCTCCTCGTCTTACTTTGTGATACTTAGTACCCACTGGAATTTGTTTATCGGTAATTCCAATATTGGTAGTGTCTTTTTGTTTTGCAATAGCTATTCTTTCATAAGGACGTTCTCTTTTATTGGCCTCATACTGTATGTAAGCATATATTTTATCTTCATTAGACGTGAATACCGCAATCTTATCTTTTGGCAATCTTAAAAAAGTAGATTGACCTGTTATGTGTGGAATTTCATTTCTTTTAAATGAAGGATTGAAAAACTGAATTTCTGCAACAGGAATGTCCAATAAATCAGAAATTTGTTTAAAAGTCATGTGATTTTTAATCATAATAGTATCAGTAGCGAATAAATTTGCAACCGACTTATTTGGAACAATTCCATGTTCTTTATGGTATTCAAAAATATACATTGTTGCTAAAAACGCGGGTAAATATCCTTGTGTTTCTTTTGGTAAATTCTTTCTAATATTCCAATAATTCTGTTGTCCACCTGAACGGCGAATGGCTTTGGCAACATTTCCCGGTCCTGAATTATAGGCGGCTAGAACTAAATCCCAATCGCCAAATATTTTATACATTTTATTCATGTATTGCGAAGCGGCCTGACTAGCTTTTAATGGTTCGCTTCTTTCATCAACATAAGAATCAATATTCAATCCGTATTGTTTTCCTGTTTGATACATAAATTGCCATAAACCTGTTGCGCCTACTCGAGAAACCGCTCTTGGATTTAGTGCAGATTCAACTACAGCCAAATATTTTATTTCTAGTGGAATGTTGTTTTTAGCCAATTCGTCTTCAAAAAGGGGAAAATAAAATTGAGAAATTCCTAATAATCTTTCAAACGTTTTCTTTCTGTTTTTTAAAAATGATTTAATAACATTCTCTAAACCGATGTTATACTCAATATTAAACGGCGATTTCTCGTCCATTTTTCGCAATCGTTCTCTAAGTAAAACGGTTGGTAACTCAAAATCTACTTTTTGATCAACATCTACATTTCTAATATCAGATATCATTTCGTCGTATACATCAAGTGATGCTAGATCTTTCATCCAAAGACTGTCAATACAAGAAGCCATTTTATCGGCAACAAAAGTAGATTTAATGGAATCTAAATAAGAGATTTTTGTTTCCTTTTTCACAATCGAATCCTGATGATTAGCAAATTGTTGACCATAGAATGATACGGTTGCTAAAAGAAGAATTGATATAATTTTATTTTTAATAAACATATGGATGCTTTTCGGTTTTCGATAGTTCGTAAGAATACTAATTGCAAACTTACTGATATATAACGTATTAAATGTTTAATTATTGTTAAAATGAATGATTTAGTCTAAAATTGCCTGTATTCCGGGTAAAATTTTTCCTTCTAACATTTCTAACATTGCGCCGCCTCCAGTAGAAACATAGCTCATTTTGTCTTCTAACCCAAATTGTTTTACTGCAGAGACAGAATCGCCACCGCCAACTAGAGAAAATGCACCATTTGCGGTAGATTCTGCAATATATTCGCCTAAAGTAATAGTTCCGTGAGCAAATTTTTCCATTTCAAAAACACCTAATGGTCCGTTCCAAAGAATTGTTTTGGACTCCATTATTACTTTTTGAAAATTTTCTAGAGATTTAGGACCCGCATCCAAACCTTGCCATCCGTCGGGGATCTCTCGAACATCAACGACTTGAGTTGCAGCATCATTCGAGAAAGCGTTAGCCGCAACCACATCTAAAGGAATGTGAATTTGAACTCCTTTTTCTTTAGCTTTTTTCAAGATTTCTAATGCTAATTCTTGCTTATCATCTTCGCAAATAGAATCTCCTATTTTTCCGCCTAATGCTTTTACGAAAGTAAACGTCATTCCACCGCCAATAATCATGTGATCCACTTTATCTAAAATATTTTCAATAACCGTAATTTTAGAAGAGACTTTTGAGCCTCCAAGAACTGCGGTTACGGGTTTTATAGAATTTTTTAAAACACGATTTAAACTTTCAATTTCTTTAGCTAAAAGTAATCCAAAACATTTTTGATTTGGGAAAAATTGTGCGATAATTGTAGTAGAGGCATGAGCTCTATGTGCTGTACCAAAGGCGTCATTTACATAAATATCTCCCAATGACGCTAATTCTCTAGCAAAATCAAGATCGCCAGCTTCTTCCTCTGAATAAAAACGGAGATTTTCTAATAATAAAACTTGTCCTGGTTTTAAATTGGAAGCAGCAGTTTTAGCAATTTCTCCTTTACAATCTGAAGCGAATTGAACAGAGACTTCCAGAACTTCTGAAACAGTTTTAACAATATGTTTTAAGGAATATTTATCCTCTTTTCCTTTTGGCCTACCTAAATGGGACATCAGAATAACGCTTCCTCCATCCGCAAGAATTTTATCTAAAGTAGGTTTGGCTCCTTCAATTCTGTTTACATCGGTCACATTAAATTTTTCGTCTAGAGGAACGTTAAAATCTACTCTAATTAGTGCTATTTTGTTTTGAAAATTGAAGTTATTTATTGTTCTCATTGCTTTTGCGATATTAATTGATTATTAATGTGCAAATGTAGCCATTTTAGTTTTTAATAAAAAGCAAGTATAATTAGTAATACAAATTATAGATTTTATTATTTTATAATTAAAAAAATGAGATTAAAATATTAAATACTTTCTGTTATCTTTGCTTATGCTTTTTTCCGAAATTTTAGGTCACGAACATATTAAAAACCATTTAACTATGAGCGCAAGGCAAGGAAGGATTCCTCATGCGCAATTGTTTGTTGGGCCTGAAGGATCTGGAACTTTGGCTATGGCTATTGCTTATGCTCAATACCTTGTTTGCCAAAACAAAGTAAATGATAACTCGGGTGTCAATGAAGCGTGTAATATCAAATTTAATCTCTTACAACATCCTGATTTACATTTTGTTTATCCTACCGTTACCACCGAAGACGTAAAATCAAAACCAAAAAGTATTGATTTTTTAAATGATTGGAGGCAATTTATTAATGAAAATCCCTACGGAGAATTATCCGATTGGTACAAAATTTTGGGAGTTAACAACAAACAAGGCGAAATTCGTGTGGACGATGCGCAGGAAATTCTAAAAACATTAGCACTAAAATCTCATGAAGGAAGCTATAAAATCATGATTATTTGGATGGCAGATAAAATGAATATTGCGGCTTCCAACAAATTATTAAAACTGCTCGAAGAACCAACAGATAAAACGGTTTTTATTTTGATTTCCGATAACGAAGAAGACATTTTACAAACTATTCGATCCCGTTGTCAAGTGATACATTTTAATGGTTTACCCGAAAATGTAATCGCAGAAACTTTAATTTCGCAAGAAAATATTGATGAAAAAACAGCTATTAAAATTGCGCATCAAGCCCAAGGAAATTATAATAAAGCAATACATATTTTGAACGAAGACAATGATGAACTGTCTTTTGAAAAATTTTTTGTCGATTGGGTTCGAGCCGCTTTTAGAGCCAAAGGAAATGCTGCAGCTATACTAGATTTAATTGCTTGGAGCGAACAAATTGCTGGATTGGGACGTGAAGTTCAAAAGAAATTTTTGATTTATTGTGTTGATATGTTTCGTCAAGCGTTATTACTCAATTATCAAGCTGAAAAGTTGGTATATATGGAGCCTTCTGTTGAGAATTTTAAATTAGAAAAATTTGCTCCTTTTGTAACAGGAAATAACATCTCCGAAATTTTTAAAGAGCTTTCTGATGCATCCTATCACATTGAGAGAAATGCAAACGCAAAAATAATTCTGACTGATTTGTCTATAAAATTAACTCGTTTGATTCATAAAAATTAAAAAATAACTTCATGAATAATACTGCATCTGTTTTAGTTTTAGTTTTTCTTGCCATAACATTTATCATGTCAGGACATGATAAACTCTTTCATTGGAATAATAATATTGCGTGGATGAAACCCCATTTTGAAAAGACGATTCTGAAAAATTATGTTCCAATAGCCACCGGAATATTAGTTTTTTTAGAAATCATATCTAGTATTTTATGCTTAATTGGAATTGTCGAACTTTATATAAATGGTGGAAGACAATTTGGTTTTTATGGAGCAGTTTATTCTTGTATAACGCTTCTTTGTATGCTTTTCGGTCAACGATTAGCCAAAGATTTTGATGGCGCTAGAACCATAGCAATCTATTTTATGATTGCTATTTTAGGGGTTTTTTTATTGGGTTAAATAACTTTAAATTTTCAAACTCGCTTTAAACATTCGCAATTCTTCCCATGAAAAGGCCTCGCCAAGTTGTTCTTTCATTGGTGACAATGATTCTTCTTTATAACCATAAAATGCAGTTGTTAAAATTTCAATCTTACCTTCTGACATAATATTGTTAATGCTTACTACTTTGTCCTGAATTAGTTTTGTGAAATGACCGAGAATAGTTCCAACCGTTAACTTTCTCAAATTTGCAATCTCTTCTATTGAATTTTTTTCAATCCAAAGCTCATATGTTATTTGAGTAGTAGCTTTTTTGGATGTTTTTTCAGACTTGGATTTCTTTGGCTCGTAGTAGCTTAAATTTTCTTTGTCTTCTATTAAGTTTCTATTATTCCTTTTAAAATCTTCTGCTACACGCTCTATTTTTTTGATTTTATAATTCTTGATTTCAGTAGAAGTTAAACTTTCTTTGCTAATGGTTTTTTGCGCTGTTATAGTTTCCATCAACAATTTTGCCTTCATTAATTGCATCACGGCTTTGGTCTGTAAATCTTCTAAAACTAGTAATTCATCGTAGAATTGTTTTACCAATTTAATTCTTTTTATTTCTTCTATTTTATATAAAATCTCATATTCTAATAGGTCTAATTTTTCAAAAAAATAATTATATGCCGACTGAATTCTATCATTAATAAATTGATAATCTGTAACTTCAGATGAAAATGATTTATTCAATTGGGATGTGAATTTCACTGCCGGATCTAGTAAAGATTCAAACTGTTCCATTTGTTGTGTTGCCCAATTGCTGTGTTTCGATTTTATAGATTTATCACTATCCAAATAACTGAATTTATGATTGCGCCATTCTTGAGCCAATTCAACCCAATTAAAACTATTTATCAAATAGTTGTGAATGAAATTTTTGGTTTCGATTTTGAGTTCATTTTCCAATGTATCCGTTGAAGCTTTTTTGGATGTATAATCCATAACATCATCATCATTTGAAATACCATTCATTTGAAGGGGAGAAAGCAAAATTAAACCGTTTAACGAGCGTAAACGTGATAAGGCAACGTAAGCTTGTCCTGGGGCAAAAACTTGCGATACATCGAGTGCCGCTTTATCAAAAGTTAATCCTTGGCTTTTATGAACGGTAATCGCCCATGCTAATTTTATAGGATAATGCACAAAAGATCCTAAAATTTCTTCCTCAATTTCTTTAGTGTTTTCATTTACATAATATCGGATATTCTGCCATTCATATTTTTCAACTTCGATCGATTTATTTTCTTCTGGAAAATGAACCCAAATTTCTTCTTTAGAAATCGATTTTACAATTCCCATTTTTCCGTTAAAATAGTTTTTCTCTAAAGACAAATCGTTTTTTATAAACATGATTTGCGCGCCGATTTTCAATTCTAATGTTTCTTCCAATGGGTAAATTTTGTCCGGGAAATCGTCTGTTATAACCGCTTTGTAACTAATTGATTTCCCTTCTAAATCATTTATGGATTGAGCGTTGATAGCATCAGCTTTGTTATTGTGAGTCGTTAAAGTAATGTAACCCTTATTTGCTTTTAAATCGAAATTGGGTTGTACATATTTATTAAGGAATAATATGTTGTCTTTTGTTATTTTGTTATTTCTTAAGTTATTAAGCAAGTCGATAAAAGTTTCATCAGATTGTCTAAAAATCTTTGATAATTCAATATACAATGGAGGGTGCTGTAGAATTACATGCGAATGAAAAAAGAATTTTCCTTTGTAATACATGCGTAAGGTTCGCCATTCTTCCTCGCGAATTACAGGCGGAAGTTGCAATAAATCACCAATAAAAAGCACTTGAACTCCTCCAAAAGGGATTCTCTTTTTTCTTACACTTTGCAACATAAAATCTATTGCATCCATCAAGTCAGAACGTAACATACTGACTTCATCAATAATTAGTAATTCCATATTTTGAATTACTTTACGCTTAATCGCGCCCATTTTAAAATGACGTCGAAGCGTGTCTTTAGTCTCAAATTTTAATGATTCTGAAAATTGATGTTTCGAATTGTTATCGGGAATGAATCCTCCAAAAGGGAGTTGAAACATAGAATGAATGGTTACTCCGCCTGCATTTAATGCTGCTATTCCTGTAGGCGCAACTACCACACAATTTTTGTGAGTTGATTTAATTATTTCTTTAAGAAGTGTGGTCTTCCCGGTTCCAGCTTTTCCAGTTAGAAAAACTGATTTATTAGTTTGATTGATAAATTGCAACACATAGTTTGCTTCGGCTGATATAGTTTCCATTGGCTTAGATTTTAAAAAGCAAATATAAAAGTTTGTAAATCAATATACAAACAAAAAACGTCTCCAATTTAATGAAGACGTTTTGTAAAATCGTTAGTCAAACTATTACTTAGATTCTGATTTTTTATTTTCTGATTTTTTACCTTCCGATTTATATTTGTTATTAACTATTTTAATAATTTCTTTAGTAATATCATATTGATCTTTTGCATATAATACATTTGCTGATTCTCCAGTACCAAAAACGTAATCATAGCCATTTTTTTTACCATATTCTTTAAATACTTTTTTGTATTTTGCTACAATCGTGTCCATTTCTGCACCGTGTTGACCTTGGAGTTGTTGAATAACCGATTGTTGCGCATATTGAAGTTGTTGTTCTCTTTGTTGTAACTCCCCATATTTTTGTTGCGCCCAAGCTTGACCGTTCTTTTGTGCATTAGCTTGAAAATCTTTTTTCTCTGCCTCAAGTTTGTCAACTTCGACTTTCAAACGGCTGTCTTTTTCTCCAGCGATGTCTTCGTATTTAGATTTAAGATCTTTTGCTTCTGTAGATTCTTCTAATAATTTATTAGTATCGATGTAAGCGGTTTTAAAATCTTTTGCTGTTGTTGTTTTATTACATGAAACGATTGCGACTGCAATTGCAAAACATACTATAATTTTTTTCATTTTTAATTAATTAATTTTTTCTAATGTCCAAAAGTATAAAATTTTAATTTGAAAAGATTAAAAAGAATAAAATTGACTTATTTTTAAATATAACTGTTTACTATCGATGTTAAATGTTATATAATTATTTTCTATTAAAAGCGGCTTCATATAAAGCGATTTAAAGCAACAACTCTTTTTGGATAGCAAAATCTTTTTAGTTGTAAAAAAGTATTAAAAAAAGCTTTTATTTTAATTTTTAATGCGTTTTAGAACATAAATATGAGAAGAATATTCAGAGTTTTGATTTCCTTTCCAATTTGACTTTAATCCGATGTAAAAAGCTTTTATGAAATTAAATTTTCCGGTTTTATATTTTTCTGATAATAAACTCACATAAAAACTATCAAATTTCATTGGCAACACTTTTACTAAATCCAGTTTTTCTTTAGCAAATAGTTTTTTTATGGATGTTTTTGAAAAATGCCACAAATGGATTGGAACATCATATGCTGCCCAAAAATTACCATAGTAATGAGCGTCAAACGATTTAAAATTTGGAACAGCAATAATTATAGTGCCAAAGGGTTTTATTAATCTTTTTAACTCTTTTATCTGATTTTCTAAATCCGGAACATGTTCAAGAACATGCCACATTGTAATTACATCAAACGAATTACTTTCTAATTCTGAAAGATTTTCTACAAATGAAACTCCCTTTTTCTTCGCGATATTTTTTGCTTTATCACTTGGTTCAATTCCAATTGTTTGCCAACCGTCATTTTTTGCGATTGATAAAAAATCGCCAACTCCTGCTCCAATATCTAAAATTCTTCCTTTTGAAGATTGTGAATTGATTAATTTAATCTTGTTTTTTAAAGCAATTGATTTTACAAATTGATATGCTTTTTCAAATAAAGACTTGTTTCCGTCAGTGTGTGAAATATAATCTACACTTTCATAATAACTAGGAAGTTTATCTGATGAGGGTTGCGGATTTGTAATCAACATATCCATGTTTTCATCATAAAGTAATTCAAAATTTTCTTGAGAAACAGAATAGTCTTTTACGTTTAAGAAATGTTTTGAGTTTGTTAAATTCATCAAATTGTCTTTATTTTTAGGTTTTGGCAAAGCAAGTTTCACGTGGAACAATTTTAAATACGAAATAAGAAGTAAAAATACGAGAATTTAAAATTCATTGTTTATTTTTCTTCGAGCCTGATGCTTCTGAATCTTAAATTTTAAATTATCGTCCCATATAAACCAACAAAACCGAAATATCACTTGGTGAAACACCGCTTATTCTTGATGCTTGAGAAATTGTTACTGGACGAATTTTACTCAACTTTTGCTTTGCCTCTATCGACATTGATTTAATTATATTATAATCAAAATCCATTGGAATTTTTAAATCCTCTAATCGTGTTAATTTATCAGCATTGCTTCTTTCTTTTTCTATATAACCCGAATATTTTACTTGAATTTCTGCTTGTTCTAAAATTTCTCTATCCAAATCGTTTTCCTCAACGTATGCAGCCACTTTGCTAAATTTTAAAAAGTCTTCTAAATCTATTTGCGGACGTGAAAAAACTTTAAACATTTTATCCGATTGACTGATTGGCGTACTCCCTTTCGCTTCAAGAATTGGATTAGTTTCGGAAACTGCTATGCTCGTTTCTTTAAAAAAGGAAACCATTGCATCACTTGCGGCAAATTTCTTTTCCATTCGACGCATTCTTTTTTCAGACACTAAACCAATTTCAAATGCCTTTGGAGTTAATCTAGCATCGGCATTATCTTGCCTTAAAAGCGTTCTGTATTCAGCACGAGATGTAAACATCCTGTAAGGCTCCTCTGTTCCTTTTGTAATTAAATCGTCTATTAAAACGCCTATATAAGCTTCATTTCTCTTTAAAATCATCGGCTCTTTTTCCTGAACCTTTAATGACGCGTTTATTCCGGCCATCATTCCTTGAGAAGCCGCTTCTTCATATCCAGTTGTTCCATTTATTTGTCCGGCAAAATACAATCCTTCAACCAGCTTAGTTTCTAGTGTGTGTTTTAATTGTGTGGGAGGAAAATAATCATATTCAATTGCGTAACCTGGACGAAAGAATTTTACGTTTTCGAATCCTGCCACAGAACGTAATGCTTTAAATTGAATGTCTTCTGGAAGTGATGTTGAAAAGCCATTTACATAAACTTCGCATGTATTCCAACCTTCAGGTTCAATAAACAACTGATGTCTTTCTTTATCGGCAAAACGATTGATTTTGTCTTCTATTGACGGACAATACCTGGGTCCGAGTGATTTAATTCTACCATTAAACATTGGTGAACGATCAAATCCTTCTCTCAAAATATCATGAACTTCTAAAGAAGTATAAGTCATGTGACATGATCTTTGGTGAATTAATGGTTTGGTTTCATCAGAATAAGAAAATTTATCTGGACGAACATCACCGCATTCTTCGTTCATTTTAGAATAATCTAAAGAACGTCCATCAACTCTTGGAGGTGTTCCTGTCTTCATTCTGCCAGATTCAAATCCAGCTTTTATTAAATCTTCTGTGATTCCGTATGCAGCACTTTCGCCAGCCCTTCCACCACCAAACTGTTTGTCACCAATATGAATTAACCCATTAAGAAAAGTTCCGTTGGTTAACACGACTGATTTTGCTTTTATCTCAATTCCAAGGGAAGTTCTTATTCCTTCCACTTTTCCATTATTAATTATTAACCCAGAAACCATTTCTTGATAGAAATCTAAATTTTGTGTTCGCTCCAGCTTCAATCGCCATTCTTCTGAAAAACGCATTCTGTCTGATTGTACTCTTGGCGACCACATCGCTGGGCCTTTTGACTTATTAAGCATCTTAAATTGTATCGCTGTTTTATCTGAAACAATTCCAGAATAGCCACCAAGGGCATCTATTTCGCGTATTATTTGTCCTTTAGCAATACCGCCCATAGCTGGATTGCAAGACATTTGCGCAATATTTTGCAGACTCATTGTTATTAATAAAGTATTAGAACCTAGGTTTGCGGCAGAAGCAGCAGCCTCACAACCCGCATGACCTGCCCCAACCACTATGACATCGTATGTGTTAAACATTTTTTATTTAGGAATTAGTAATGTTTTATTTATGAACTACAGAGCTTGGCTGATTAAATTCCAATCCTGATGATCTGTTTCACGTGGAACGGTGTATTTTACGTCTTAATAAAACTAAAAATATTAACCGAAATGTTCCACGTGAAACATTTTGATTTTTTCATCTTCTTTATTTCTCATTATCTGTTCGTCGATTTCAGATTTGTCTTTATAACCGCAATAATGCAATACTCCATGAACAAGCACTCTTTTTAACTCTTCTTCAAATGGAATATCAAAATCTTTTGCATTATCACTTACTCTTTCTGTAGAGATAAATATATCTCCATGTAGTTCATTTCCTACAGAATAATCAAAAGAAATTATATCTGTCAAAGTATCATGATTTAGATATTGGTTATTTATGTTAAGTAAATAATCGTCATCGCAAAAGATATAATTAATATCACCTTCCTTCTTTTTTTCTGATAAAATCACGGCAGAAACCCAAGACGAAATTTGGTCTTCATTATGTAATTGAAATTCATTTTCGTAATTAAAACTGATCATTTCTTTTAAAATATTCTTGAACCTTTTGACTAAAATTCGAGCGAAAAGGTAATGTTTGTCTATTTAAAATTTCAACGCTATTTAAATAGTCTTGTAAACGTTTTGGCAGAGCATTAGTTGAATTGATAAACTCTTTTTTATTAGTTTCTGACTGACGCTTCTTTTCCTCGCCTTGTTGTTGAACTGCTTTATCTAATTTTAATAGTTCATACTTTAAATTCAATATGTTTTGAAGAACATCATTGTTAAAACCTTTGTTTAATAATTGTTTTTCGATTTGCCTCATTTGATCCAAAGCATTTTGTCCCTGACCGCCAAGGCCTTGTTTATTTAATTCATTTTGTAACGCCTCGCGGAGTTGTTGTTGCTCTTTATAAATTTCCATTATAGCTTTAGCAACTCCTTCACCGTCTTGTCCATTCTCGCCATCTTTATTTCCTAGACTATTTCCATTTCCTCCAGATGACTGTCCGTTTTTTCCCTCTTTCCCATTTTTCCCATTTCCGTCCTTTCCTTCTTTTCCATTCCCGTCTTTACCACCCTCTTTTTCGCCCTCTTTACCCTCTTTTCCTTCCCCAGGTTTTTGCCCTGGTTTCATTCCTTTTTTAGCTTTATCTCCTAGAGCTTCTTGTTTTTTTATAATATCCGGCAGCTGCATTCCACTTCCATCTCCTGGTTTGGGCTTCCCTTTTCCAGAACCAGACATTTGCATTTGCATTTGCATACTATTTAAAGTTGCCGCCAACATATCGGCGAGTTTATTGGCAGAACTTGTAGCAAATTGTTGGTGTGAAACACCTTTAGAAACGTTGGCCTCTGCAAGTGTTTCAAGAGATTTATCTACATTATACACTACGTTTCCAACTTCACTGGTAACTTCTTCTGCAATCTTTGGATTACGTAATGAAAGTGCAAATAAAGAGTCGTCAACATGTTTGAACTGTTGTTTTAAATCTTGCTGAATCTTTAGGTTTTTATTAAATGACGGCGATCCTCTTTTAAGCCCCTTAAATTGTTTCATAACCTCTTCTTGGGAAAAAGAAAACGCCAAAAGATTGTCTAATATTTGGCGCAACATAGCTGTGTCTTCTTCCATCTGATCTTTTTCGCCAGATTCCATACTCGATTGCATCTCCTGACTCATTTGTTTCATTTTCTTAGAAGCGCTTTTCTGTTTTGGTTTTGCTCCAGATTTAGATGCTTTTTTTAATTCATCAGATGCTTTTTTAAGGTCTTCATCAATACTTTTTTCTTTGGAAGCTGTATCAGGAAGATCTACAGGCGTTTTTAATTCCTTATTGTCTTTTTCTAAATCTTTTAATTCTTCTTGAATTTTATCAAATTCATTATTAATTTCTTCTTGCTTTTCTGCTGAATTATCTTTTTCGTTTTCAGATAATTTGTCCTGCTTTTCTGATAGTTTATCTAATTTATCTGCTATTTGCTCAGCTTTCTTTTCAACATAATATTTTTTAGTAAGCTCAACTAATTGCTGTAAACTTTTGGTCTGATTTTTGCTTTGTTGTTTGAGTTTATCCATTTTCTCGAATAACTCTTCTTTCTCTAATTTTTCATTTAATTTTTGAAGTTCGTCTAAAAGCTTTTTATTTTTTTCTAAATCTTTATCAACTTTATCCAATCTATCTTTTAGAAGCTCTTTTACTTCATCCTTTTTTTCGGTTTTCATTTTTTCTAGATTGTCTTTCATTTTTTCAGCAAAATTCTTCATAAGCTCATCTTGCTTTTTTTGCTTGTCTAAAAATTCGTTCACCTTTTGTTGCTCTTTAAATTCAAGATTTTCTTTCTCCTTTCCCATTTTTTGCAACTTCTCCATTTCATTTAATTGCTTATCTTGGGTTTTTAGTGATTTTTCTAAAGAATTAATATTATCATTTTGCTGTTGCAGCACCTGATCTTCTTTTTCCGTATCTGTTGCTATTCGATTAGAAAAAACCGATGATTTAGAACTTTTAAAATTATGAAACGCATCATTATCAAAAATTTCGAAATAATAATCATAAAAAACACCTTGTTCAACAGTTAGATTGCTCGGGAAAGAAAATACAAATTGATCATATACATCTCGCTTGATTGCAATTGATCTACGTTGAGCTAGATTTGGCTTGTCTTTTGGATAATAAATTACCTGTAACTTAGAAAGTCCGTAATCGTCTGAAACTTGTCCTAAAACATAGTTTTTTTCAATTTTAAGACTGTCTGGAGCATTTCCTACAGAAATAGTTGGGAATTGATCTTTAACAACAGTGATTTGATAGTTTAACTTTTCATAATTCTGAACCTTAGTATTGGAAGTAACAATTTGATAATCGGTATTTTGATTAATATTTTTAGACAATAAAAATTGATTATCTTGTTTAGTAAAAAGATATTTATCGGAAGAATCTAACCATTCTACTTTTTGAGTAGCTATTGTATTCATTCGCCAAGTTACTCGAGTTCCCTCAGGAAGGACTGCGTTTCCTGTTCCTTTAATAACTTCTGGTTTTTTATTCAAATATCTTGGGAAATTCAAAGCCATTTCGAAATTAGCAATAGATGGAACGGTAACAACATTCAACTCATATTCATTGGAAGAAACTTCATTGGCTTCTATGTGAAATTCTACATTTTCTTTAGGTTTTGATATCACAAATTGAAATTCTCCTGATTTATTACTTTCCATAAAATAGCTCTCATCACCAATAAAAATCATAGCGTTTTCAGGAACAATTTTACCAATTGTTTTGACTTTTAAAAGAAAATCTTGGTTTTGTTCGGATTGTAATTCTTTATTTAAAAGTTCAAATTCAAAAGGGGCGGGCGGTAAAAATTGGTCTTTGTAGTGCACCACGCGATTCAAACTTTGTGAAATAAAATTACTGTTGCCCGACAAATAAAAGAAAGCAAAAAACAGCATTGGAATAATTACTATTGGTAAAAATTTCTTGTTTGTTCCAAAATTAATTGCATTTCCAAATGGAACCGGTTGTAGTGTATTGGCTTTTTGATCAATAGAGGCCAATAATAATTCCGAATTTTTCTGATGACTATCAGAATCCCTTGATAATTGTAAAAAATTGGTCAACTTATCCCCTACTTCACTAAAATGATTTCCTATGATTTTAGAGGCATCATCATAATTAATTCCTTTTTGAAGTTTGAATAATTTAAAGATTGGAAATACTATAAATCGGAACATTAAAAATAATTCCACAGCAACAAAAGTCCAAAATAAAACAGATCGTGCTGCTGGCTTTAGCCAGAGGAAATATTCTACAAATAGCGTAAAAAGAAAATAAAGCAAACCAATTCCCAAGAAAAAAATGATTCCACGAAGCAATTCGTTGGTGTAAAACTTCTTAATAAAAAGTTCGAGTTTATCGTAAATTATATTCTGATTTCCCAAAATTTTTGCCGCTTTATTTATAACCGATAAAAGTAAGAATAAATTGTAAGAATAAAAGTTAATTCTTTACTAAACATAAAAACAATCTCAAAAGTCAATTTCGATTTCAAAAATCAATTGTGATAATAAACTTAAAAAGTTGAATTATTTGAAAAATTGAAAAATAATTTGTTAGAAATTGACTTTTAAAATTGAAATTGAAATTGACTTTTGAAATTGTATCTTTGCCAAAATTATACATTCATGTCAAAACAAGTTCGTGTGCGATTTGCGCCAAGTCCAACAGGACCTTTACACATTGGTGGTGTTAGAACTGCCTTATTTAATTATTTATTTGCAAAAAAAAATAATGGTGTTTTCTATTTACGGATAGAAGATACCGATCAAAACCGATTTGTTCCTGGATCTGAAGAATATATTTTTGAAGCTTTAGAATGGTTAGGAATTTCGCCTAGTGAAACCGTTGGAAAGAACGAAAAATTTGGTCCGTATCGTCAATCAGAACGCAAACATTTGTACAGGCAATATGCAGAGCAATTAATTAATTTGGGTTGGGCTTATTATGCATTTGATACTACAGAGTCCCTAGATGCAATAAGAAAGCAGCATGAGATTGAAGGAAAGACATTCATTTACAACTGGCACAATCGTGAAAAACTAGATACTTCGTTAGTAATTTCGGGAGAAAAAACCAATGAACGAATTACTGCAGGCGCAGATTATGTAATCCGATTTAAAACGCCCGTGAATGAAACCTTGCAATTGAATGATATTATTCGTGGTGATATTAAATTTGAAACTAATTTGTTAGACGATAAAGTTTTGTTTAAATCAGACGGGATGCCAACTTATCATTTAGCAAACGTTGTTGACGATCATTTAATGGAAACTTCACACGTAATTAGGGGCGAAGAATGGTTGCCATCTATGCCGTTACACAGTTTATTATATAAAGCATTTGGTTGGGAAGCACCAGAATTTGCTCATTTACCATTGATTTTAAAACCTATTGGAAACGGAAAACTTTCCAAACGCGATGGTGATAAAATGGGGTTTCCTGTTTTTCCTTTAGAATGGAAAACGGAAGAAGGGATTTCGTCTGGGTATAGAGAAAAAGGATTTTTCCCTGATGCGGTTGTGAACTTTTTAGCTTTATTGGGATGGAATGACGGAACCGAACAAGAGATATTTACACTGGATCATTTGTGTGAAAAATTTGATTTAAACAGAGTCCATAAAGCGGGGGCAAAATTTGACCCAGAAAAAAATAAATGGTTCAACCATCATTATTTACAAAAACAAAATAATGAGAGTTTAGCTGAAAGTTATGCTCCAATTGTTATAAATAAAGTTGGAGATGCCTCCGTCATGGTAATGACAAAAATGGTGAAAATTGTTTCATTAATAAAAGAACGCGCCAATTTTGTATCTGAATTTTGGGAATTATCTGATTATTTCTTCATTGCTCCAACATCTTATGATGAAAAAGTAACCAAAAATTGGAAAGAAGAAACGCCTAATTTAATGCGGCAATTAATTTCAGTACTAGAAAATATTGACAATTTTACTTCTATAAACATTGAAATTATTGTAAAAGATTGGTTATTGAAAAACGAAATAGGAATGGGAAAAGTTATGCAGCCTTTCCGTTTGAGTTTGGTAGGAGCGCTAAAAGGGCCTCATCTTTTTGATATCGTGGAATTGCTTGGAAAAGAAGAAACCATCAAGCGATTAGAAAAGGCAATTACTAGTTTACAAGGGTAATTAATTTTTTTAAGTGTTATAAATAAGAGGTGTTAATCGCCTCTTTTTCTGTTTATATACCAATTGACTGTATAAGGAATAACAATCTTTAAAATTGTGCCTAAATTTCCCGAAAAAACTTTTTCATAAATAGTATTAACAAAAGAAATGGTTTTAGAAGGAAGAATGCTTTCTTTGGTTTTTTCAACACTTAAAATCATTCTTTTATAATGAATTTCTTTTTCAACTTTTAGAATTTCTAAGTCGTGATCTATTTGATCGTAAGAGGAATATTTTTTATTTTCCATAATTAGACGTTAAAAAATATTTCAGAGAATTTTTTAAGGATTGGGCCTTCTACTATTTTGTATTTCAATAAAAATAATAGCAATGTCAAAACCAAATAAACTCCTGCTACAGCAAGAAATCCTAACGGATAACTATCAAATTTTTGACTTAATGCCATCGCTCCTGCTATCGAAATAAATAGCAAAACAAACATAAAACACAAAGCAATTAAAAAGAATTTCAAAATGAATGTAGTAGACTTCATAGCTACTTTAAAACCCCAAAGTTTGTAGTACTCAATATTGGTTTCAATAAAAGCTTTGGCGTTTTGTTGAATAGCTTCTGTATTTTCTTTTAAATCTTCAAAAGCCATTATTTTTGATGTTTTGCGTTTTGCTTTTTTAACTCCGCTAATTTCTCTTCTAGAAAAGTAATTGCTTCCTCAGCTTTATAACTTGAATTCGATAGTAAGTCTTCAGCTGTTTCAATCAAATCATCTTTTGTTTTTGAAATTTTTTCTTTTGTTTCATCTTCAAATGAATTCCATTTAGAATTTACTTGATCTTTTAAATCATCTAAACCTTCTTTCATTTTTTCTCTAGTTTTAGAACCTTTGTCTGGTGCAAATAAAATTCCTAATCCAATTCCGATGGCCGCACCTGCTAAAAGCGCTACAATATTATTTTCTGTTTTACTTGACATGCTTTTTTTTAATTAATTAAAGATACAATAAAATTAAAAGTTGGAGTGTTAAATCATCGTTAAAGAAGCTAAACTTATTTTAAGTGGGAATAATCAATGTTTTGGGTTGGATTGGTTAAATCATTTTAGGTTATTTAAAAATTAGATTAAAGAGAAGTTATTAAAGTGAATTTTAATAGTTTAATTAAATAGGTTTTTTAATTACAATAAAGTTTACTAATAATAGAAAAAACCGACATTTCTATCGGTTTTATATTTATAATATCTATTTGGAAGAAATTAAATTGTATTCAATAATTCTAATACCTTTTCATTTTTTTCAGAGTTTTTTAATTCAGATAATTGTGTTTGAAAATGGTTCAAATTTGCTTCATCATTTTTTAAATTTTCAATGACTGAAATTCGAGTTGGAACCAATTGACTTTTTAATGACATCAAATATAATTTTGTCAATTGTTCGGTTTCAATATCTTTTTCTTCTACTTTATCAGAATGTTTCAAAACTAAATTAGCAAACAACAACGCATTATTATCGTTCTTGGTATTTTTTAAAATTGTGTTAATTATTAAACTGTAATTATCAATACTTTTAATATTTTCCACGATTGATTTTAGAATAATTTCGGCAGCATAATCCTCTTTTTCCTTTACATATTTATTGAGTTCCTTTAAGGTATTCATTAATAAATTTTCTTCTTTTTTACCTTTTTCTTCCCAAGCATCTTTTAGTGCTACAGTTTTATTAAATACTAATTTAGAAGCACTTGAATCTTTATCCACATTAAAATATCCCAAACGTTGAAACTGAAATTTATCATTTTGTTTCACTTCGGCAAGACTTGGTTCTACAAATCCTTTTACTATTTGTAACGAAGATTTATTCATAAAATCCAAGAAATTTTTCTCTTTATGAGAATCGGGCGATTCGTCAATAAACAATCTATCATACAAACGAACTTCAGCTTCAATAGCATGCGGAATTGAAACCCAATGCAAAGTTCCAGCCACTTTTCTTTGACTAGCTTCACTTTCACTTCCTGATCGTGAATTTTCATCATATGTTACTTGAATTTCAGTAATTTTTCCGGTATCATCTTTGGTAATACTTTTGCCTTTAATAATATAACCATTTTTCAGGCGCACTTCGTTTCCGATACTTAATCTAAAAAATTTAGCGGGAGCCACTTCTAGAAAGTCATCTCTTTCTATGTATAATTCTCTTGAAAACGGCACTTTTCTATAACCTGCACTTTCATCTTCTTGATTATTTTCGGCTTCCAACCATTCTTCTTTTCCTGAAGGATAATTAGTAATTACCAACTTTACAGGATCTAAAACTGCCATAACTCTTGGTGCTGTTTTATTTAAATCTTCGCGTAAACAAAACTCTAAAAGCGAAAAGTCAATTACGTTTTCACGTTTAGCAACCCCGATCGTTTCACAGAAATTACGAATCGATTTTGCGGTATATCCGCGACGACGTAAACCGGAAATAGTAGGCATTCTTGGATCATCCCAACCGCTTACAATATTTTCTTGAACCAATTGTAATAATTTTCGTTTGCTCATTACAGTGTAATTTAAGTTCAAACGAGCAAATTCAAACTGATTTGGACGTACTTTGGTCTCGTCATATATTTGATCTAAAAACCAATTGTACAATTCGCGGTGCATTACAAATTCTAAGGTGCAAATGGAATGCGAAATTTGTTCAATATAATCACTTTCTCCATGGGCATAATCATACATGGGATAAATTTTCCAATCGTTTCCTGTTCGATGATGGTGACGATGTAAGACTCTGTACATCAAAGGATCGCGCATTAACATGTTTTTGGAGGACATATCGATTTTGGCTCTTAAAACGTGACTTCCTTCTGGAAAATCGCCGTTTTTCATCGCTTCAAATAAAGTCAAATTCTCTTCAATAGAACGATTTCTATAAGGGCCATCAACTCCAGGTTGTGTTGGGGTTCCTTTTTGATTTGCTATTTCTTCAGAAGACTGAGAATCTACATACGCTTTTCCGTTTTTAATCATTATGACTGCCCATTCATACAATTGTTGAAAATAATCGGAAGCATATCGTTCTTCTGCCCAATTAAAACCCAACCAACTTAAATCTTCTTTGATAGCATCAACATATTCTTGCTCTTCTTTTGCTGGATTGGTATCATCAAAACGTAAATTTACAGGGGCATTGTACTTTAAACCCAGACCAAAATTCAAGCAAATAGATTTGGCGTGACCAATATGCAAATAACCATTTGGCTCCGGTGGAAAACGAAAACGCAATTTATTTTGAGGAAAACCACTTGCTAAAGTGTCTTCTATAATTTGTTCTATAAAATGAAGTGATTTATCTTCGGTTGACATAATTATTTTGTAATTTTAGCAAAGATAAATAAATGTTTGTGATTTGGTTAATCGTTGATTTGGTTATTTGATAATTAATGATAAAACAATTAATCAAATTTTAAAATGAACGAATAAACACATTATGGGAACTATTAAATTACAAAATATAAGAATATTTTCTTTTCACGGTTGTCTTGAAGAAGAAGGAAAAATTGGTTCAGATTATAGAGTTGATTTAGAAATTAAAACCGATTTAAGAAAGTCTGCACTTTCAGACGATTTAAAAGATACGGTTGATTATGTACTTTTGAATAAAATTGTCGAGGAAGAAATGGCAATTCGTTCAAAATTATTAGAGCATGTTGCAAACAGAATAATCATAAGATTTTTTAAACAAATACCTTCAGTGTCAAAGGTTTTATTGTCTGTTTCTAAATTAAACCCTCCCATTGGTGGGGACGTTGAAGCGGTAACAATAGAAATGGAAGAATATAGAAATTAAGTAAGAATTAAAAGAGTTTATATACAATTTATGAATTATTAAAATTTATGAATTATCAATTGATAATTATCATTTGTTTTATATATTTGCAATCCAATAAATAATTGGCGTCGTGGCCGAGCGGCTAGGCTGGGCTCTGCAAAAGCTCCTACTCCGGTTCGAATCCGGACGATGCCTCTGAAACCTTCAAGGAAACTTGGGGGTTTTTTTATGGTAGATTTTTAGAAAAAAATAATTAAAAATAAGAGATTAATAGAATAAATAAATATTGTCATTCCTTAGTAATCTTTATAAATGATTAATATTATTATTGAAAGTTTTAAAGAAAAAGCAAAAATATTATCTATTATTTTCTATATTTTCTGCTGCTTTGGTAACTATTTGTTTGTCTTTAGGTAATAATCCTTGTGAGAGAATAAAAAATCCAGAAATTATCAAAACAATACTTATGAATTTCTTAATAAGAAGAGTGTTTTTAGCATTTAATTTATTTCGTAATTGTTTGGCTGCTATAATTTTAAAGATGTCTGTAATAAAATACGTTACAACCATTGTTGTTAAAAATGTAAACATTCTTGATGGATCTAATTTCAGTCGGGGTCCAATAGTGATTAAGATTAACAACCAATATCCAAGTACGCCAACATTAATAAAGTTAAGAAAAAAACCTTTTATAAATAATGAATAATAATTATTTTCAGCAAACGCTTTAGTGTCTTCATCGGCAATATTTCTGGCTTCTTTTTTGTTTTTAATAAGTGAAATCATACCATAAGTAAACATAACTAATCCTCCAAAAATAAATAAAGCTGGGTCGTCTTTTATGGTTTGAATTAACCTGTAACTACTAAAATAAGCAATAAAAATAAAAATAACATCCGCTAAAACAACACCTAAATCAAATATGATTGCGGCTTTAAACCCTTTTACTACACTGGTTTCTAGTAATACAAAGAAAACAGGACCAATCATAAAGCTTAAAATAAAACCTGGAAAAATAGCAGCGGCAATATCTTGTAACATAAATAATTTTTAATGTGTATCTATTCCGTAAATTAAAATATAAAATTAATTTAATTTGCTTCTTGAATTGTTCCACCAGCCACAATCTTTTTATTAATTTGTTTTGGTTTTCCAAAAATGGTAATATCACCTCCGGCGCGCACTTTTGCTTCTACTAAATCTGTTGCAAAAACATCGGCATTTCCACCAGCATTTAAGGTAATAACTGTTTGACTTGAAATTAGTTTATCTGCTTTATAAACTCCGCCAGAATTTACTAAAACATCTTGGGTTTTTGCTTCTCCTTCAATGTGAATAGTAGAACCATTTGCAATTCTTACTGTTAATTTATCAACATCCAGTTTGATGTTAATTTTAGATCCTTCTTTAACTATTAAATCAAATAAAGTAGATTTTAATATAGCTTCGCTTGAAATTTTAGAACCTTCATTAGCCTCTAAAGCATCTATATTTTTAAAATAAACTACTGCAGAAATTTTATCTCCCTTTAAAAGTTTTGTAAGTGGCATTCTTATTTTTAATTCTCCATTTTTATTAATAAATTCGACTTCTTCAGAACCTGAACCATTTAGAACGACTTTATTTTCTATTGAAGGAATTAAAATAACATCTATTTGATCAAATGATGTTACTTTATTGAAATCACCAACTTTTTTCTCTATTTGAGCATAAGCTATTGAACTAATAAATAAGAAACTATAAATTGTTTTTTTCATAATTATTCATTTTGTTTTATAAAAGTAAAATCTAATTGTTTTTTAACTAAATCGGCGTTCTTCACTTTAACGTAAACTTCGTCTCCTAATTGTAATAAATTTTTAGAAATTTCACCAACTAGTGCATATTGTTTTTCATCAAAAGTATAATAATCATCTTTAATTTCTCGAATTCTACACATTCCTTCACATTTATTAGATACAATTTCTACATAAATTCCCCATTCGGTAACACCAGAAATAACACCCAAAAACTCTTCGTCTTTATGATCTTGCATGTATTTAATTTGCATATATTTAATAGAATCACGCTCAGCGTTGGTAGCTAAACTTTCCATGTTGGACGAATGCTCGCATTTTTCTTCATACACTTCTGCAGAAACCGATTTTCCGCCATCCAAATAATATTGCAGTAAACGATGTACCATTACGTCTGGATAACGTCTAATCGGTGACGTAAAATGACTATAATAATCGAAAGCTAATCCGTAGTGACCAATATTTTCAGTGGAATATTTGGCTTTACTCATGGTTCGAATGGCCAACGTATCGATTAAATTTTGCTCTTTTTTTCCGTTAACATCTGACATTAATTGATTTAACGATTTAGAAATATTTTTCTTTTCCCGTAAATCAATTTTATAACCAAATTTAGAAATCAAAGCTTGCATCGCAAAAAGCTTATCTTCGTTTGGTTCATCATGAATTCTATAAACAAATGTTTTCTTTTGTTTTCCTATAAATTCCGCCACTTTTCTATTAGCTAAAAGCATGAATTCTTCAATTAAATGATTAGCATCTTTTGATACTTTAAAATACACACCTTCAGGTTCTCCGTTGGCATCCAAATTGAATTTCACTTCGACTTTATCAAAGGATATGGCACCATTATTCATTCTATTTCTTCGAAGGATTTTAGCCAATTCATCCAATTTTAAAGTCGCTTCAGTAATTGCATCAGAAGCTTTATATTCTTTTCCAGTTAACGATATTTCTGCCGGAATTCTGGCAGCTTTGGTTTCAATAATTACTTGTGCTTCTTCGTAAGAAAAACGTTGATCTGAATTAATAACAGTTCTACCAAACCATTGGTTAATAACTGTTGCTTTGTTATCAATTTCAAAAATAGCAGAAAACGTATATTTTTCTTCGTTCGGGCGAAGCGAGCATGCAAAATTAGATAACACTTCAGGTAACATTGGAACTACTCTATCCACTAAATATACCGAAGTGGCTCTATTATAAGCTTCATCATCTAAAATAGTTCCTTCTTGTAAATAATGCGAAACATCAGCAATATGAATTCCTATTTCAAAGTTGCCATTTTCTAATTTTTTAAAAGATAATGCATCATCAAAATCTTTAGCATCTTTTGGATCGATGGTAAAGGTTAATGTATGCCGCATATCGCGACGTCTTGTAATTTCTTCAGGATGAATAGCGGTATCTAATTTTTGTGCAAAAACTTCTACTTCAATAGGAAAATCATATGGTAAACCGTATTCAGCAAGGATAGCATGAATTTCTGTATTGTGCTCACCTGGTTTTCCTAAAACTTTAATAACAGAACCAAATGGTGAATCGGCTTTTCTTGGCCAATCTTCTATTTTTACTACTACAACATCACCGTTTTGTGCATCTAAATATTTGTCTTTTGGAATAAAAATATCAGTATACATTTTAGCGTTAGCAGTAGATACAAAAGCAAAATTCTTCTGAATATCAATGACACCAACGAATTCTTTTTTACTTCTTTCTATAACTTCAATAACTTCACCTTCTGGTTTTTTGCCACGCCGCCGGTTATATACATATACTTTAACTTTATCTTTATCTAACGCATGATTCAGATTATTGGTCGGAATAAAAACATCGTCTTCAAATTCATCGCAAATAAAATAAGCAGTTCTCCGAGAAGTCATATCGATGGTTCCTTCATAATAATCTTTCGAAACGGCTTTGACTAAATATTTTCCGGGTTCAATTTCAATAATAACTTTTTGAACCGCAAGAATTTTTAAATCTTTAATAATTTCATTTCTACTTTTAGTATCATTTAACTCAAGAACAGCACATATTTGTTTGTAATTGAATGGATTATTAGCATTTTGTGATAATATTTTTAATATCTTTTCAGAGAACGTTTTCTCTTTTTTCTTAAACTTTTTTGGTAATTTATCCATAATCTTTTCTTAATAAAGGATAAAATTAGTGAATAGTAATTTGTAAATAGTTAATAATAGTTAGATTTATATAAAATATAACTATTATATCTTTATAAAAAATAAAAATGAACGAATTTAAAACTATTGCTATCTTTAATTTTCCACACGAAATTATTGTTTTAAAATCTATTTTAGAACATGAAGGGATTACTTTTTTGTTTCAAAATGAAAATTTAGTTTCGGTAAATCCTATGGCGAGTTACGCCTACGGTGGAATCCAGTTAAAAGTACATCCTAACGATTTTAAAAAAGTTAGAGATATTTTAGATAATCTAAATTCTAATTTAGAAATAGTTTAATCTATGCTCTATATTCTATTTTTTTTCTTTAAAAATTAAAAAGTTTTCAACATCCATTTAAAACAATAAAAAGATAATTTAAATTTAAATTAATTTATTATTATTATTATAGTGTGTTAATTTGTATCATAACTTTATTTTAATTTTCTGTATTTTCTTATTTATACCCGTTTATTAACATACTTTAATCTTTAAAAAACGTTTGTTTTAGCGTAAAATAAAAAGTAATAAACAGTTGTTGATAAGTTAAAAATAGTATTTTTTGTAAATAACTTTTATTGTTGATTTGTGTTAAAAAAACACTTTTAACTATGGATAACTTTTAAATAAAAAAACCAAACTAAATTTGATTTTCTCAATTCAAATTTGGATTACAATTTTTACTAATACAAACATAAAAAACTTCTTATTTTATATATTAACTTATCAACAAACGTTGTTAATTTAAAGTTAACTGAATATCAACTAATTGTAAACCTTTATTAACATTATATTTTTTTAACATTTTATATAATTATAATGTAATAATTTTCAGATAGTTGTAAAAATAATATATTCAAAATAAAACCTTACATAAAGAAAATCAGTAAGTTATATTTTTATTAAAATGAAATCCATTTACTAATAAGTTTGATTAAATTTGTTTCGAAAACTTGAACTATAAAATTATGAAAATCTCCATCGGAAACGACCACGCAGGACCAGATTATAAAAAAGCAATTGTTCACTTTTTACTAGCAAACGGACACGAAATTATAAATCATGGAACCAACACTTTTGACAGTGTGGATTACCCAGATTTTGCACATCCTGTTGCTACAGATGTTGAATCAGGAACTGCCGATTTAGGAATTGTTATTTGTGGTTCAGGAAATGGAATTGCAATGACAGCAAATAAACACCAAGGAATCAGAGCAGCACTTTGTTGGACTAAAGAAATTTCGGCTTTGGCGCGCCAACACAATAATGCTAATGTAGTTAGTATTCCTGCACGTTTTACTTCTATACCTCAAGCAATAGAAATAGTTTCTACTTTTATTAGTACAGATTTTGAAGGAGGAAGACATGCAACAAGAGTAGATAAAATTTCTTGCCTTTAATGGGTCACGATCATTCAAAACACCAGGTACAAGGTAAAAATTTGATATATTCCATATTACTAAATTTACTAATAACTGTTGCGCAAATTATTGGTGGAATAGCCTCCGGAAGTTTAGCTTTATTATCGGATGCATTACATAATTTTTCAGACGTTCTTTCTTTAGTATTTAGCCTTATCGCTCATAAATTATCCAGAAAAAAAGCCACTGAAGACCATACTTTTGGATACAAAAGAGCCGAGTTAATAGCTACTTTTGTAAATGCTTTGACCTTAGTAATAGTCGCATTTATATTGATTTATGGCGCAACGGATCGCTTTTTTCATCCAAAATCAATTGAATCCAATCTCGTAATTTGGCTTTCGCTTTTAGGAATTGTAGTTAATGGTGGTTCGGTTTTATTATTACAAAAAGACGCCGAGAGTAATCTTAATATGAAGTCTGCCTACTTGCATTTATTGACTGATATGATGGCGTCAGTAGCGGTTTTAGTAGGGGGTTTATTAATGAAATATTTTGGTTGGTTTTGGGTAGATGGTGTAATGACTATATTTATAGGTATATACTTAATTGTAATTGGCTTTAATTTATTAAAAACTTCCACCAAGATGTTAATGCTATTTACACCGGATGAAATTAACATTAAAGAAATTGTAGAAGAAGTTAAAAAAATACCGGGAGCCGGAATTTTACACCACATTCATGTTTGGTATTTAAATGAAGATGAATTGCATCTTGAAGCACATTTAGATTGTTCAGAAGACATTAAACTCAGTGAATTTAATGAAATTTCAAATAAAATAGAACAATTATTATTAGAGAAATTCCACATCAATCACCTAAACATTCAACCTGAATATAATAAAGAAGACCCTAAAGAAATTATTGTTCAGGATTAAATACTTTTAAAATGACTAACATACAGTTTATACAAACCCAAGTAAATACTACACCAAAAAATATTGAAGCAACAATAAAATTGCTAAATGAAGATTGTACTGTTCCGTTTATTTCTAGATACCGCAAAGACCAAACAGGGAATTTAGATGAAGTTCAAATTGAAAATATTGCCAAACTTTCTAAACAATTTGCCGAAATAGAAAAACGCAAAGAAAGCATTCTTAAAACTATAGAAGAACAAGGGCAACTATCTCCAGAATTAAAATCAAAAATTGAAAAAAGTTTTGATATTCAAGAAATTGAAGATTTGTATTTGCCCTATAAAAAGAAAAAAAAAACTCGTGCCGATGTTGCGCGCGAAAATGGGTTGGAGCCTTTAGCTACTTTAATTTTATCTCAAAAAAATGATGATGTAGATTTCTTAGCAACCCAATACATCAATAAAAATATTAAAAACGAAGAGGAAGTTTTGCAAGGTGCAAGAGATATTGTAGCTGAATGGATTAATGAGAATATTGCGGTGCGTCAAAGCCTGCGACGATTGTATACTAGAAAAGCAATCATTGAGGCTAAAGTAGTAAAAAAGAAAGCTGAAGAAGAAGCGGCGCAAAAATTTTCTCAGTATTTTGATTGGGCAGAAACCTTATCTAAAACACCATCTCATCGATTATTAGCAATGCTTCGAGCAGAAAACGAAGGATTTGTAAAAGTTAAAATCGAAATAGATCTTGAGGAAACCTACGATTTAATAGATGGAATTATTATTAAAAACTCCAATAGTCCATCCATTTCACACGTGCAACTTGCCCTTGAAGATAGCTATAAACGTTTATTGCATCCGGCTATTTCCAATGAAACGCTACAAGAAGCCAAAACCAAAGCCGACGCAAAAGCAATAAATGTATTTGCTGAAAATTTAGGTCAATTATTGTTGGCACCACCTTTGGGAGAAAAACGAATTTTAGCCATCGATCCTGGATTTAGAAGCGGTTGTAAAATTGTATGTTTGGATGAAAAAGGAGATTTGTTGTACAATGAAACCATTTATCCGCACCAGCCACAAAATGAAACTACGATGGCGATGAAAAAGATAAAATCGATGGTGAATGCTTATAACATTGAAGCAATTTCTATAGGAAATGGAACAGCCAGTCGTGAAACAGAATTCTTCATAAAAAAAATTGCTTTCGATAAACCGGTTCAGGTTTTTGTAGTTTCAGAAGCGGGCGCATCAGTATATTCAGCGAGTAAAATTGCACGTGATGAATTTCCAAATTATGATGTCACAGTTCGTGGTTCGGTTTCCATTGGTAGAAGACTTTCAGATCCATTGGCCGAATTGGTTAAAATTGACGCAAAATCAATAGGCGTTGGACAATACCAACACGATGTTGACCAAACTAAATTAAAAGATGAGCTTGATTCCGTTGTGGTTCGTTGCGTGAATTCGGTTGGAATAAATATCAATACTGCTAGTAAATCGTTGTTGAGTTATGTAAGCGGAATAGGAGAGAAGACGGCTGAAAATATTGTATTATATAGAACCGAAAATGGTCCGTTTGAAGATCGAAAACAAATCAAAAAAGTACCACGTTTAGGCGAAAAAGCCTATCAACAAGCTGCAGCATTTATCCGAATTAAAGATGGAAAAACCCCATTGGATAATTCGGCGGTGCATCCAGAAGCTTATGGAATTATTGAAAAAATGGCAAAAGATTTGAAAATTTCGGTTAATGAATTAATCGCCAACAAAGAAAAAATCGCCTCAATAAAACCCGAAAAATACATCAACGAAACCATCGGAATTCTTGGAATAAAAGACATTTTAAAAGAATTAGAAAAGCCAGGTTTAGATCCCAGAAAAGCAGCTAAATTTTTTGAATTTGACCCGAATGTAAAAACTATTAAAGATCTAAAATTAGGAATGATCTTACCTGGAATTGTAAATAACATTACCGCTTTTGGATGTTTTGTAGATATTGGAGTTAAAGAAAGCGGATTGGTTCATATTTCGCAACTCAAAGCAGGTTTTGTGTCCGATGTGAATGAAGTGGTGAAAATCCACCAGCATGTTCAAGTAAAAGTTGTTGAGGTAGACGAAGATCGAAAACGTATTCAGTTAACGATGATTTTGTAAACAAAATATTCCAAATTCCTTTTAATTAAAATGGAATTTGGAATTTTATAACTGGAATTTAAAGAAAACTTATTCTTTAGTTTCCTCCTCTTTTTTAGTAACAGCGGGCTGGTCCTCTTGTTGCGCTGCTTTTTTAAATTCTTTAACACCAGAACCCAATCCTTTCATTAATTCTGGAATTTTTTTACCTCCAAAAAGCAATAATGCAATTCCCAAAATCAACATAACATGCAATGAGGTAAGCTCTAAAAATATAGTTAAAAAGTTCATAGATTCAATTAATTAAAATTATACAATGCAAATGTAGAAAATATTTAAATAGAAGCGCAAGAATTTAGCGTTAAAGAACGTTAAAAAGCCAACCTAGGTTTACAACTAATTTCTATATTTGTATAATAATCAAATCATGACCGAAAAACGCCTCAAAAAACAGCTGTTAAAGAAAAGACTTTTCACAAAAAACCGATTGGTGATTTTGAACGAAGAGACGTTTGAAGAAATATTTTCTTTAAAGTTAACTTTAATGAATGTGTTTGTAGTAGCTTCAGTAGGAGCAATAGTAATAATTTTTATCACCACGTTTATAATTGCTTTTACCCCTTTGCGGGAATATATTCCTGGATATACTTCAACCAAACTTAAAAGAGACGCCACCGAATTAGCACTAAAATCAGATTCGCTAGAGTTTGCCATCAAAAAAAACGAACTCTATTTAGAATCTATTAAAAAGGTTTTGAATGGAAATTTACAATATGCCAAAGTCAATAAAGATTCTATTTTAGCCATAAAAGAAGATACCTTACCTGATTTGCAATTGACTGCCACCGAATCGGAATTAAAACTTCGACAACAGGTTGCCGATGAAGAACAAAAAGCCAACGAAAATAGAGGAAAGAAAAAAGCGAAAAGAAAATAGGGTTGGTAACATTGGCTTTAACACTTACAACTGACGATTAAAAACATGTCTATAAAATCTATCGCGGCTCAACTATTTGCTCAACTAATCCATCACAAAACTCAAAAATGGGCATCCAATCCTGTTGCCACCCAGCAAAAAGTTTTTGAAGATTTGATCCGTCAAGCTGAAAACACGCAGTTTGGAAAAGACCACGATTTTGCTACTATCAAAACTACTGAAGATTTTGCAATCCATGTTCCAATTCGGGATTACGAGGAGCTAAAACCTTATGTAGACAGAGTAGTGAATGGAGAAGAAAACGTGTTATGGAAAGGGAAACCGCTTTACTTTGCTAAGACTTCGGGAACTACTTCGGGTGCAAAATACATTCCGTTAACCAAAGAATCCATGCCGTTTCATATTGAAGCGGCTCGAAATGCCATTCTAAATTACATTCACGAAACCGGCAAAGCCAATTTTGTAGATGGTAAAATGATTTTCCTTCAAGGAAGTCCAATTTTAGAAGAAAAAAATGGAATCAAACTCGGGCGACTCTCCGGAATTGTAGCTCATTTTGTTCCGAAATATTTACAAACAAACCGCCTACCAAGTTGGGAAACCAATTCTATCGAAGACTGGGAAACTAAAGTGGATGCGATTGTTGAAGAAACGATACATGAAGATATGGCGGTGATTTCGGGAATTCCTTCGTGGGTGCAAATGTATTTCGAAAAACTGCAACAAAAAAGTGGAAAGCCTGTTGGAGAACTCTTCGAAAACTTCAATTTGTTCATATATGGAGGAGTAAATTATGAACCCTATCGTGCCAAATTTGAAAATCTTATTGGCCGCAAAGTAGATGCCATTGAATTGTTTCCCGCTTCCGAAGGATTTTTTGCCTATCAAGATTCCCAAACTGAAAAAGGAATGTTACTGCTTTTAAATTCTGGAATTTTCTATGAATTTATAAAATTGGAAGAGTTCTTTACCAAAAACCCCAAACGCTATACGATTGGAGAAGTTGAATTGGATGTGAATTATGTTTTAATCATTTCTAATAACGCAGGATTATGGGCATATAATATTGGCGATACCGTTCAATTTACAAGTTTGAAACCGTATCGTGTAGTCGTTTCGGGCAGAATTAAACATTATATTTCGGCATTTGGGGAACATGTTATCGGAAAAGAAGTAGAACAAGCTCTACAACAAGCGATGGAAAACACCAGCATTCGGGTGAATGAATTTACAGTGGCGCCACAAATTGCCCCCGAAAACGGATTACCTTTCCACGAATGGTTTATAGAATTTGAAAACGAACCCAATAATTTAGAAGAATTTGCGTTAACCATTGACAACGCTATGCGAAAACAAAACGTTTATTATGACGATTTGATAGTAGGCAAAGTATTGCGAACCTTGGTGATTACTAAGGTTTCTAAAAACGGTTTTCAAGAATACATGAAATCCATCGGAAAATTAGGAGGACAAAACAAATTACCCCGATTAGCCAACGATCGAAAAATTGCAGATCAATTAGTATAATCAGAAACGAATCATTTGGGCATTTTCGACAATGGCAATTCCTGCAGCCTTTCCAAAGCTCGTAAAAATGCGAGGCTTTTCCTTTGCATCAGGGCTAATTATGAAAATAAGTATTAAAAATTTAATTAAATAAAATGTTACGAATTAAAATAAAAACTCTAATAATAATTCTAGTTTGTTTAGTGCAAAATAAATTTTTCTCCCAATCTAACTCCATTATCAATCCAAAAGGCAAGTGGTATTTTGGAGTAGAAATGGGAAATAATAAAGTTAGTTCGTTTATGGATAGTAATTCAAAAAATTATTTTCCTTTGCAAGGAGGAATAGGTGCAGAATATTATTTTTCAAGGCATTGGAGTTTATCAAGCAGAATTAAATATTATGAAACGGGAGTTTCATTCTTTAAACCAGGTCATAGTAGTAACGGAGGTTTTTTAAATTTGGATTCCGACCCCTATTATGGCACTTTTAATGGAGCGGTAGTTTCTATACCAATTGATATTAAATGGGAGTTTAGAATTTATAAAAATTTAGGAGGAAGTATAAAAATTGGTCCCACCTATAATTTTGAAACAAAAAGCAAATACTATAATTACTCACCAAACTTAACTACAGATTATCCAAAGCAATATGCAGGAATTAATAGTGGTTATGGATTAAATTATTTCTTAAATAAAAAGCTGGCTTTATATCTTGATTTTGAGTATTTTACTGGGTCATCGAAAGGGTATAGTGATAGTTTTATTGGTAAAAATCATTATTACACAAATAATACTTTTACAAATTTTGGTATTAAATATAATTTTAAAAATTAATTTCCGTTAAATCCTTAAATACTAAAAATAAATCACTTTTTAATAAATAATTAAACTAAAATAAATGAAAAACATTTTAATAAAAAGTCTTTCTTTTCTGATCCTATTTATTAATCTTGCTAAAGCACAAGATTTTCAAGGGCGAGCAATTTATATTTCAAAACAATTAAATAGTGTTGTTTTTCATGTAGA
>Ga0209499_1000110_pt1 | contig 57125 bp, 44 predicted proteins | sample C_130208_EF_Meta_FD_187306 | JGI IMG/M metagenome (GOLD analysis project Ga0209499, IMG submission 187306) | Freshwater microbial communities from Lake Croche, Canada to study carbon cycling - C_130208_EF_MetaG (SPAdes) (version 2) | ecosystem: Environmental > Aquatic > Freshwater > Lake...
TCTGTTTAAGTTTATCAAATGCCTGGTCTTGTTTAGACTGTTGTGTTTGTTGTAGATAGACATCCCCTTGTTCAGCTCTAATATCATCAGCTGTACCAATATCTTCTCCAGACATAATCTTCATAGCAGCAAGATCAAATCCACTCTTTATAAATAGTCCCTTTAGATAGTCTAATATTTTTGACCACCAAGTTTGAACCTTTGCTAATAGCTCAGGTTTTTCTGTAAGGCCCTCTGAACTATTTATAATTTTTTCTGCTAACACCTTAGCTATAGCCTCTTTCTTAAGCTTACGTATATCTGGTTTACCTTCTTTAGTTTGATAGTTTGGATCTGTTCTATATTCAGCTATCACCTGATCAAGAATTCTATAACCATTTATCTCTTTTAATAATTGGTTAAATAATGCAGGGTTTGTTTGTTCTAAGATTTCAACAACAAAGTGCATTGCTTCCTCAGGAAGAGATTGTGATTCCATACCATCAACCACCTGAACTAACTTTTGCATAATTAGAGCAGCACCATTAGCATCTTGTTTAACTCCATTTATAACAATGTTTTGTAAAGACTGAACATCAACTCCTATACGCTTTAAGAAATCTTTAATCATTGCTATTGTCTTAGGAGAAGCTTTTGAGCTTATAGTGGCACCTTGTTTTTGAAGCATTATAGCTTCCTCACTATTAATTTGATTAGCAAACTCTTGTTCTAATTCATCTTCAACACTTTCTATTCTACTTTTTTCAAGGTCTAATATATTGGTGGCTGTTGCAAATGCCTGAGAGTATAAAGAACTTTTCTTATCTATGCCTATTAATTTCAATATATAATCCATAAGTTCTTCAAAAAGATTCTTATGATTAACATTATCAAGTGCATCAATGCTTTGAAGTTGTTTTACAAACTTAGAATCTGTAAATAGTCCAACAAAGAATTCATCTATATCATGTGTACCATACCATCCTTCTCTTGTTTCTGGATTGTATTTACCAAGCTTTTCAACAGCATGATCAAACAGTCTTTTGAAATCTTTTGTAAAGGTGTTATTTTCTCCCTTTATAGAACGATTTGAAAGAGCATGTAATATCTCGTGTAATAAAAGTTTTTCTGAAAGACCATTCTTTACACTTGCAAATTCAGCAATATGAATAGTGTTGGTTTCTGGATTGTAATATCCACCAGCTTGTTTTATTTCAGAATTAACACTAGCAAAATAAGGTTTAGATTCCAATTCAATCTTTACATTGTTTGTATTAGCGTATGTAAGTAGCTGTGTTGCAAGCTTGTTTAATGGATGTATAGAATTAGCTATTTTCTCTAATACAGTTGCTACATTTTGTATCAAACCATCACTGAAATATTTACTTCTAATCTTATTATCAGCTGTACGTCCTTCTGTTTCTGAAGCAATAGGACCTCCTTCATTCTTAATCTCTACAACTTTAACATGATTTGTTCTTGTATCAATGATTCTAAATATATTTGGAAAACTTCTTTGTAGCTCTTGCATCACTGCTAAGTTTGGCTTATGAACAGTTTCCAAAACTTCTTGCTTCATTACTAAGGAGCCATTGTTCACCCATCCTGATGTAATAAAGAATGAACCTTGATATTTATTAATCACTCCCTTTAACAAACCTTTAATTGCATCTGCAGATAGATTAGGATTAATCTTAAGTGCTTTTGTTATTATTGCAGGAATTTTTTTCTTATCAGCTGTTAACCAATCTTTCACTTGAACTGCTGTAGGATAGAAGAAATCTTCCTTCATTTTTCTAACATTAGTAGAATATCCTCTTACAAAAGATTCAGCTAAATCAGCTCCATAAATCGCAGTTAGTTTCTTAAAATTTGTAATATTTGGATTGATACAGCTCATAATTATAATTTACATTTTAATTCTTCAATATATTGTTCTTCAGAATAATCAAATGGAATCTCATCATATAAATTCATGATTCTTTCCAACGAACCAACCTTTTGATATAATAAAGTTTTCTGTTCTGAAGAAAGACTGTTGTGCCATTTAGCTAGTTTTGTTGTAGTTTTAACAGCAGGGGCTTCTTTCTTCTCCACTACAGGTGTAACTTTCTCTATAACTGGAGCTTCAATTTGTTTTACAGGTTCAACTGTAGGAGTTTCACCAAGCTTAGATAGTTTAGTGTCGTATATATCATTAATCTTATCTATACTCTTAAACTGAATCCAAGCAAGTGTTCTTAACTTAGCACTTACATTAGGACCATCCCAATTATCTCTAGTGATATTATTCTCCTTAAGATAGTCATTGATGGTGATTCCTGTTGGATTTTGGTCATCTGTAAAGATTGCATCTTTTCCAGAGATTTCAATTGTACCACCAATCTCATCATCATATTGTGCTTCTCCTTCAAAAGCAAATCCATTTTCTTTAAATGTAAATCTTCTTTGTTCCTCAACCTTTTCTTTTGTTAATCCAGGTTCTACAACTTCAGGAGCAGATTTTATTTCTATTGGCTTAATTTCTGGTGTAGCTGCTGCAAGTTTATTTTCTTCTTCCTGTTGCATCATCTGTTGTATTTGTTTTTCTTGTCTAGCTTTATTATACGAAGATATGACATCTGAATCTAAAACACCTGCATAATATGAAACTAAATGTGAATCAGGAATCACTTCATTAATTCTTATTGTACCATTATTTACAACAGATGGTTTATTATAGTCATAATATTCAGAAAGCAATTGACCATCACCTGTTAAATTAACAAGTTTGTATACATGATAGGTCATTGTTCCCTTATATGTTTCTTTTGTATAAGTTAGTGGGTTCCCAAGAACATCTCTAACTTTTTGATAGCCATAATAGTCTTTAAGAGAATTATCACCAGCTCTCTTCATTATACGATAGTCTTCATCTGAAATAGTGCGTCCTGTTCTCATATCAACTCTCACTCCTGTCCAAGGGTTTGTAACCACCCTAGGCACCTTAAGATGATCGTTTGCTAAATAGTCTGAATCATATTTTTCACTTAGCACTAAAACTTTTCTATCTGTAGCCTCAATATTATATGCTTCTATGTTTTCAAACAAAGGAGAATAATATTGATAAACCTCACCTATAACATCTCCCCAGGCATTCACTTGTATATCTACAGGTTCTTCATCTTTAGATGTTGAAAAGAACATAGGGTTGAATGTAGGCATTATGTTTTCATCTTTCCAATTGCCTGTAGCAAAAGCACTGTCTGCAAAATGATTAAGATCTTCACTTGCTACTAATGGGGAAATAATAGGAGACACAATAGCACTATAGTCTTCTATAGGAACAATGTTTTTAATTGATATAGCTGACTGATATGTTCCTTGTAGGATGGATAATAGTACAATGTTCTTAAACAATTCATTTGTACTAGGATTATCTCTTAACTCTCTCATCATTCCTGTATAGAGATTCTCATCATATGCTTCTTTTATATTGGCATTTAGTTTTATGCTTTTTGCACCACCTTCTCTATTAGATGTAACTATCTCAAAGTCTTGTAGAATTTTAATTTCTGGATGGTCTTTTTTAGCAGCAGCTAGCTGTGTATCAATTGATGTACCAGTGGCAACCATAAGTGCTTGAATATCAATATTAGCTGCTCCTTTAGTTTGTACAATATAGTCAATAAAAGATGTTCTTATCTTATTAGCCACCTTTTCATATTCATCTTCACTCATAAACTCATTAGCATCTAATATTCTTTCTAATATTGGATCTAATATTCCTCTAAATTCATCCTGCTCAAATTTAAAAATAGCACCCATTGCAGCCATAGAAGAATCAATCACCAATGATTGTTTTCCTATATGGGAGTTATCTAAAATATTTTGAACAGAAGAAATAATATTTGTATTAAGGGCTTGTCTTGTTCTATATTGTTTTCTAAACAATGTATCTCCACTTGTAAATTTAGTGGTGTCATAATTTACAGCTTGTGTAAACTTAAAATTATAACTAGCCATCTTAGCATATTTCAAGAACTCATCTAACACCTTTAACTGTACAGCATTACTTCTACTATCTCCAAATCTTTTCTTTTCACTATATTCTTTAATGTTAGCTTTTAAACCAGCTTCACTAACATCTATCTCTGCATTATCATATTCAGCCTCTGTACATATAAACTTAGCCCTTATTGCTTCAAGGTTTCTTTTACCAAACAATCCTTTTTGACCATGGTTCTCAAGCATTGTTATATATTCAGAAATAATAGGCTGAGCTAAGAAATATGCACCTCTTTCCCCACACCCAATTCTTTCTAATAACATAGTTGTTCCTATGATTAGATCGTTTGATATGATTTTAAGAATGTAAGGATCTTTTGACACATCCACAAATGATGTTGCATATCCAGAAAGTCTTGCAGAAATAAGTTCTTTACTATTTTTAACTGTTCTTCCTGATAGAGAGGGATATTCTACACCATCTATAGTCACTGCATTATGTGGAAGAATCACTCTACCATCTCCTAAAAACTTCTGATCAAATGCTGAAGCAAGTGCAAATCTTCTTTGATCAATAAACACTTTAGACTTCTGTGAAAGTGCATGATTTGTAATATTAACAGCAGCAATACCCACCCATCTCTTAGCTGTAACAAATGCATGTCTAAGAGAAGTCATATAGTTTCTATCTAAGATTCTATTTGGTATAGTTGATTCATCAACATCTCTTAAACCATCTAATGTTTTAGCCAGCTTCTTTAATCCAGCATCATCTACAGGAGATATGAGTCTTTCAAAGTTTTCAGGAAGTGTAATCATCTTCTCAAGAGAATCATAGTATTCATTCTCAAGAGCTTTCTTGTACATACTTTTTACAAACTTTTCCTTAAGAGCAGCTTGCATATTTTCATTTCCAAACTCTTCTAGTTGTTTTGCTATATCACCAGAAAGATCTGAACCATCTGTATATTCTTCCATTAAGCTATCTATCATGTCAGAGTATTTCTCCATAAGACCTTTTGGATCATCAAGTCCTAATGTCATAATATCTACAGCTTCTAACAGTTCTCCTTTCTTAACTATATTACCTTCAAGCTTTTGATCAAATACAGTGCTGAAGAATTCTTTTGTAGCTTCTTCACTTCCTTGATATTTAATTAAACGTATATTACCACTCTTATCTGTGTATATGGATTTAAGATACATGTTTAGTTTATCTATATCAAAATCCGATCCAGCCTTAGTGGTTATTTCTGAAGGAACTACCACTGTAGCACCCATGTATTGAGGAAGAAAACCTTTCACTCTAAATGTTTCTGCAGAAGATAGAGATTGTGTAGGAATACGGAAACCTATTCCTCTTAATATACTTCTTCCTTCATCTGTTTTATTTAGGTAGGTTAGTATATCCTTATCAGTTTTATATTTTCCTTTACTAAGTTTTTCTTTAAACCAGTAAGGAAGCATGATTTCACAATAAGGATCTTTTTCAGTGTAAAACTTTAATGTATCATCTGTTAATACAACATCTTTCTTTTGCTCCTCTGTAAGAGAATTGTATTGTGATTGTGAAAGTTTCATCCAGTTTCCTTTATCATCTTTCATCGCAATGCCTCTATTCTTAGTGGCCTTTTCAAACATTGTAACAGGAACCTGTACGTGAGCACCACCAGCCATCTTTGGACGATCAATAGCTTTATCAACCATTGAATAGATAATACTTCTTATTTGCATATAAGAAGGAGAAGCTTCAAATGGAATTCTAAATTGGTTATTTTCATCAAGCTGTATAGTGTCTTTAGCATTATCTGCCATCTCTCTTCTTAGCATTTCATGCATAAGAGTTTCAGAAACAGATCTACCATCCTTCATTATAAACTCACCATTGATTTCCTCAATACCAAGTTTAAGAAGAAGTTCATTATATGCATTCTCATGCATCATATTTAATAGTTCAACATTACGATTGTATTCTTTTTGAGCTGCCTCACTCGCAACACCATTATCAAAAAGATCCATACTTGCAATCTTCGTAAGCTGAGATCCTCTAGTTTGTTGTTTCTCACCCTCTTGTGTAGTTTCCACCTGAATACCATAGATTTTCCAAGGAACCTGTATCTTGTTATTGAAAGCAGACTCATTAAAAGAACCATCTGTATTATACAATGAATATAATTCTTCAGCACCTTCCTTTCTACCACTCTCCATAATGATATATCCTGTATCTCTTTCTTTCATCTTCAGGTATAACTTTTCAAGATTGGTGTCTTCCACCATGCTATAATAAATAGGCATCTGAGAAAACTTATCTAACACCTGATCAAAGATGTTTTTATTGTGCTTGTTTCCAGATACAATAGGTTTAAGAACTTCTATTGTATATTTAGGAGAATCTTTCTCAATCATCTTAGCATCTTGTTTCTTAAGAGCTTCGTTTGAATAAGTGTATTTTCCTTTCTCTGCAAGTTTGTTTCTTGTGTAAGCCATTTGCCATTGATGAAAAGCTTCTGCTTCATCAGACCATTGACCGTTCTTTTGTTTAATCTCTCTGTATGTACCATCCATAAGCCATGACATTGCATCAGCTTCATTTGTACGTCCATATGCAGAAACTAATGCAGCCAGACTACCAGCTACATTCACATCCTTAACTGTAACAGTGTTAGTGTAAGACTTGTGTTGATGATATCCAAAATCTTTAGGAGTTAGTTTAATGTCACCTGCTTTGTTATATTTATCATTGAGATGATTATTAAACTCAGGAGAATCAAATGTAGTTCTTCTAGGAGAAAGGAAAGATTTAATACGCTTAGTTTCCTCTAGCTGACCATCCTTAATAGCAAATTGAAAAGGATCACCAAATAAGATTTTATGATATTCTATGTTATTAATTATATAGTTTGCATTTGCAAAGCCAATAATGCTATGTAATTCTTGTTCTGATAATTTATTCTTATTTAGTCTAGATTGTCTTCCTTTACTTTCTCTTTGTAAAAACTTATCATCAAGACCTTTATATGACCAACCTTCTTTAGTGGATAACACTTGTTGACCTTTTTGAAGAATGTCTATTGTCTCATCTACAGTGTTTGCTATATAGGTTTGTATAGATTCTTGAATATCAACTAAATTATCTTTAATAAACTTATCAATTTCTGCCTGTGTAGCATTTGTAGAAATTAGATTATTTACACCAATTAATGTTTTTGGAGAAAGAATATCCTTAAAGAAACGTAATTCTTTAGCTCTGTCTTTAATACTTTTTAAACGTTCTCTATTTTTAAAATCCATTGCTAATGCAATATCATCTCTTAAATATCCAATAAACGTAGTGTTAATCTTATTTGTAGCTCTACCAGTTTCAAAATCTAAGAAGCTAATATTGTTTCCAAGATTCATCATCCATTCTGTAGAACCATCTGCAGGAATTAATATATAATAGTCACCATTTAGATTTTGATTAATCTCTTGTGTAAATCTATCTCCTATAGTTAGTTTAGAAGTTACAATTCCTTTATCTTCATCCAACTCTTTTGTACCTTGGATGTATTTAACTTTCATTGATTTAATTCTAACACCAGCACTATTAAAGAATAGCCCACCTGGTTTAAGCACTTGACTTCCTCTAGAGAAAACATCATTTAGTTCTGGTCTTGTTATAAGGAGTTCAGCAAGTGTTTCACATTCATTAAAATCATTCTCAAATGAAGATGGAGCATTATTATCACTAAATGATTGTCTTCTCTTACCATCAACACCAAAATAGGTGCTATCCTGATTAGGGTTTAGCACCCTAACAAGAAGTTCAGCAAGTGTATTCATTTGGGTGTTAACTCCTAATGTAGCTCCTGTAATACTAGCTATAGGTATGTCACCAAGTTCATCTTTTCCTAAATAAGTGAATATTGCACTTACAGCATCATTGAACCTTCTTCTCTGGTTTTCCTTTCCTTCAGTTTTTAGTTTGTTATAAACCTCTAATGGAAACTCTATACCAAGGCTATTCAAGAAATCAATCTGCTGTTGAGGAGTTTTAATACTCACATTAGCTAACTTTTCTCTATTAACGTTGTATGTTCTATTTTCTCTATCTTGGAATATTACAGAATCTTTTTGTTTAGATAATGCTTTAACATTCTCAACCCACTTGTTCTGTGTTTGTTTAATCACTCCATATAAATTAGCAGGAGCTGTATAAACCTCATCACCAGTTTTATATTGTATTAACGCATCAGGTTTTTGTTTAGCAAATGTTTGCATAAATTGTACAAACAATCTCCAATCTTCTTGTTCAAATTTAGAAAAATCTATAGTGGCATTATTTAAATCTCCACCAAGTCTATGAAAAAATCTAACATAATTTGCATCATATTTAGCAAGATCTATAAGTTTATCTACAGCCTTTGTCACTTTATTAGTATTACAAATCTTATCTATCACTGTAGCAAATGCTCTACTAAAATTTAATAATTTATATCCTTTAGCATAAAAACTAAACTTAGCCTTAGGCATTTTTAAAGAGTTAGGAGTTTCCTGATTAGTTGCTTCTGTTTCAACAAGAGTTCCTAATGTAAGTTTAATTGCTCCTGGAGACTGCTTCTTATAATCTACAGAAAATGTTTCAGAAGCATAATCGTTCTTATTTGAACTCTCATCATTTATGTCACCTCTTCTTTCTGGATCAAAACTAATTCCTAATGGACGAAGATTTTCTTTTGTTCTACCAACAAATTCAAACCAATCAGCATCAGACATCTGTTGTCTTTTACCTTCTTTAATAAATTGTTTTTCTATTTGGCTAAATACATCTAATGTTGTAAAATTAACAATATCAAATATTGCTCTTTTAGAACTACCAAATAAAATAAAAGAAGCTCTAGCTGACATATCATCTATAAACTCATGAGTTTGTTCCTCTGTAAAGTTTCCCACTCTTCTATATTCAGCAGCTTCATTTATTGTTGTAGGATTTAATGTTCTTTCTTTAAACTTTCCTGTATCAATTGCTTTGAACATCTCTGTTTTTAGAGATGGTTTTGAAAAGAATGATTTAACAAATTCTAAAATCCTTCTGAAGAAGTTTACAATCTTTTCTCCCAATGATCTAGCAGGAAGTTTACCTAGTCTAAAATCAGCAAAGTCATCAGCTATTCTTTCTTTGATTTGTCTATCTGTAGCTTCAGAATATTCAATTTGCTTACCAGTTTCTCTATCTAGGAACGTACCACTCTTAGATTTAAACTCATCAATAAGTGCAGTTCTTTCTTCATCTGTAAGCATTCCTTTCCAAATACCTTCAAATATCTCATGGTATTCTGTACCTCTTAACCCACCACGAACAAACTTAGCTACACCATTCTCATACACACCCCAAGCTTTCTCTCCATCATATGTATCAATTAAGTTTTCTAAAACCTCCCAAGGAATATTAGGAACATTTTCTTGAGCCCATGCTTTAAACAATTGAATCTCAGCATCAGTCATTCTCTGCTGTGTACCCTTTCCCACTCTTCTGTATTCTTCATCAGGATCAGATGTTTTATTAGGATCGTATGCAGCTGTAGGTTGTACAACCACTGGAGCAGCTGGTGTAATAATAGGAGTAGCTGCTAACTCTGCAGCTTTTTGCTTTTCTAAACGATCATTTAAAGCTATTGTTATAAACTTTAAAAGGATTTGTTCATTTGTATCTGTAAGACTATATGCACTGTTTCCTTCACTATCTTTAAGTCCTTCTAAGAATTTAATGTAAGGAGTGAGTTTTGCATCATCCTTTGCCATCTCCTTAATAAGAGTGTTAGTGATTGGTGTTACAGATACATTACCATTTTCATCGTATGTTGATGTAAACTGTATATCTCCAATAGATTTTATGTTTTCTGTATTCACCACTTTACCCTCCATATCATTATTTCCTATCTTAGTGGTGATAGGAGGTGTTCCAACAACTGGTGTAATAACTATAGGAGCAACGACTGTTTGTACAGGAAGTTCAAGTCCTTCTAGAGTGGCATATTTTTGTTTGTATGAATATGGAACTGAAGGTGATTGTTGTGCTACAGATGTTGACAAAGGAATATTCTCAACAGATCTTTTTGATCCATCAGGATTCACTTGTGAAAGTAGATAGGATTGATAATTGTCCCACTCTCTTTCCTGTAATGTATCACTATCATCTAAATAGTATTCGTAAAACTTATCATTAAACTTCTTTGTGAGAGAGTCATTATTAATACTATTGAATGTATCTTTTAGTTGATCAGTTATTTCTTGTTCCTTATTAGCAATATCAGTTACATCATAGGCAGTTTTACCTAAATATAGAGTCATAGTGTCTGTATCTATATAGATTTGATTACCACTTGTATCATTTGTTTTTCTATAATATAATACATTTTGTAAGAATTCTACACTTGCTCTATCTAATGTCTTATCTTTTGTAAGAACTTCTGACATTTTCTTTATCACCTGATAGATTGTAGCAGATTCTTTACTATTAAACTTTCTGTTATTTAAGAATTGTAATGTATCTCCATATTGTAATACAGGTCTTCCATTAGGAAACTTCAGCACTTGACCATTATGAGAAATGCTTCCTGCTGTAGGGATAACTATCAGTCCTTCCTGACTACCAATCTTATCTTCTGGAATTAATAAATTTCCTACAGCATTTCTTTCTTTCACTTTAATTGTCTTTCCTGTAGCATCTTTTTCTTCTGTAACATTTTCAATAGGAATACCTCTTGAAACAGTGAAGCTGTATAACTTATATTCATTTGCAGGGGCTGCAAATAACGTAGCTCTTGTAAGTTTCCATGCAGCTGCATGTGCTTTAAACTGAGCTTCCTCATTTTGTCTAAACCTAGGAACAGGATTTCCTTTAGCATCTTTGAAATCATAATATATCTCAGTGGTGGGCATAGTTTGAAATATCACTTCTGACATATCAACTTGCTCACCTATCTTACTTAATCTCTTACCTTCTTTATTTACAAAATATACATCATTACCAACTTGTTCAACAAATACTTGTGCGACAAATCCTTTGTCTAAATCAGTTGATGTAGACATATCATTTGTTCCATAAGACAGTTGTGTAAGTCCATCCAACCCTAATGCTTTCTCTTGATTAGGAGTGACAAGGATTGCTCTGATGCTTCCTCTATTTTCAAAGTTTTTAACATTGTTTAAAAACACTCTAGAGTTTCTTACATGAAGAGGTTGTGTAAGAGCATTTATATTATCTTCTGATTCTGATATTCCAGATATAAAGAATATTGGTGTGGGCTTTAACTTACCCTCTTGGTGAAATGCTTCTGTGCTAGGATTTCCTGTAATAGTTGTACCAGAATTAAGTTGTAATTCTACTTGTTCTTTCTCTATCTTTTCAGCAAACTTCTGTAACTTCTCTTGTTCAGATTCTAACTTCTCATATCCCTGTAATTTATCAGCAGATATGTTTTGAATATTACCAGCAAGATCTTCCACCTTGAATGTACCATCAGGATTGAGAGCTAACACCTTCACTTTAGCAAGATCTGCAAAGTCTTGGTTTAATTCATCAGCAGCCTCTTTAGCTTTAGCTTCTGTGTCATGAAATGTAATATCTCCATTAGGAGCTGTCACTTGCCATCTATCATCAGCAATTTTATCTATATTAGCAATTTTAGAAGAAGGTATTTGATATTCTCTTCCCACTTGTCCTATTTCTTTATCTCCTGCTTTGTTTACAAATACATGAGCTGCATCATCAGGAACAATAGGTTCTGTTGCAGCAGTTGTAGGTTCTTCTGTTTTTTCTTTTGGTTCTGCATAATATTTTTCAAAACCTTCCTTACTTGAAAGAACATCATATGCTGTAGCAGCAATTGCTTTTCTTTCTTTAAGATTATTAACATCATTTCCAAAATTATGTAAATCAACTAGATGTTCAGGAGAGATGACATCATCTTTTGTAAAATCTTGATTGTTCATTTCAAAATTCAACAATTTACTAAATGTCTTAATATCAGGAACTTTATTATTAATATCAATATTAATTCTTTCAGAAAGACTACGTAAAGCTTTTATTCTATCTTTAACATTCTTTCTTTCTTCAGGAGTGGTTAAGTTATTAATTGTTGCACTTAGTTGTGTAGCTTGTTCCTCATAAGACTTTCCTAACTCTTTTAAAGACTTTGGATCTGTAAGTGTAGCAAGTAGATCATTATTTAACAGAGCATTTATTCCAGAAACTTTTTGTTGAATAGATGATAGTCTATCTTTTGTATCTTGATTGATACTTGATTGATATAATAGTTCTGTTTTCCAATCATTAAACTTGTCATGCTTTATTGAATCAAGTTTTTCATCATCAGTTTTAGGATTTATACTTTTCTTAAATGGATTTTTAAATGTATAGTTAATTACATCTGAAGATTTTTTAATACTGTTTGCTTTAGTGACTAATGCATCTACATATTCAGCAACAGTTTTTTTATTTGATTCATTAAAATCCATTCCAAAGTGCTTTTCAAACTCCTCTTTAGGAAGATCTTTAAGCATATTCAACTGTTCAAGTGTTACATCATGCATGTCAGAACCTAAACGTGAATTAACAAAGTTGAAGAACATATCATGTTTAAAGTTTTTATACTTAAACACATTTTTGTTTTTAACAGCATCTTGCATATCAGCAGCAATACCTAAACTGTTAACTGTATCCTTATATTGATTTGCTAATATTCCTGTTAGTCCATGTTGGTTTAATATGTTAATGGAAGCTTGTAATCTTTTTTCTCCACTTTCTCCTTTTATTCTATCTATTGCTTTCATTCCTGCACCTGTAACTAGTGCAGAAAGAGCACCTACAAACATATTTTCTATACCATCTTTGCTACCAAACTGATCTGAAAGTCCTTTTCCTGTAGAAGCAATAATTTCATTAAGTGTATCCCAATGATCAGCCTTCTTAGGATCTTTGTTCTTTGATTGATTATATCTTCTAGTGTAGTAGTCAAGTGTACCTTTTTCAGCAGCATACTGTCCACCTTCCTCATATACACCTTCAGAAAAGATGTTAGCTATTTTAGGTTTTACAAAGTCCCATATCTTACCAGGAACTCCTTCTGTAGTTTTCTTTTCAAATACATCTAAAGATCCTTCCTTAAGACCAATCTTTCCAGCTTCTTCTATATCTCTTGTAATAGAACTTGTGAATCCTTTCTTACTAGCAGATGTAAATGATTTAAAAAGATTATCAAACTGAATAGCATTACTCACTGTAAGAATAGCCATATTAATACCAAACCTAGTATTCATAGCATTTGTTGCAGCATCTTCTATATCCTGTAAATCTTTACCAACTGGTTCTTCACCATTATTTAATGGATCTTCTTTAAATTGTTTAACCAATTCATTCTTCACTTGGTTATATCCATCTCTTGCCTCAACAGCAGCCTCTGTTCTTGCAGATCCATAAAGACTCATTCCATATCTAAATCCACTTGTAAGTTTTGTATATTTACCAACTTCTTGAAGTTTCTTAAGATCTAGTAATTTTTCTCCTGTAATTCCATCTTTAGATGCTTGATTTAATAAAATAGAAAGATCAGATTCTCCTGTTGAACCAAGAACTCTTCCTAATTTACCTTCAGCAGAGAATAGTTTATTAAGATAGAGAGATGCTTTACCAATTTGATTTCCTATTAATGGAATCTCTCCCAATCCTTCTGTAACAAATCCTAAAGCAGCATCTTGTACAATAGCAGAACCAATAGCACCAGCAGTAAAACCTATATTCTTTATCACCTTATCACCCCAGAAGTTAGCAGAACCTTTAGCAAATGGAACAGCTGCCCAATATGGATGTTCTGTTTCATGTTGTGTATAATAGTTAGGAAACTCATCTTCTAAGTTCTTAGTCCAACTATCTATAGCTGCTTCATAACCATCTGGTCCTCCTGATAAATTAGCAGCTTTACCATTCTTTAATGCAGCAATTGTATTAGGAAGTGTGGCAAAACCTTGAAGGAATGTTCCTACAGCTGTTCCAGCCATTTTAACTATACCATTAGCAAGTTGATCTACAGCACTTTGTCCATATCCTGCAAAATCCTCATAATCATCTATTGTAGGATTGAATGTACGATATCTTTTATTTTCTGATAATTCCTTATTAGTTATAAATACACCTTTTGCATTAGGATTGGAATTTCGTGTATCAGCATTCAACTTATCAAATATGCTAAGTTGATCTGTACCTACAGCAGGTTGTGCAGTGAATGATGGACTATATGGGATAGGTGCACGAGAAGTGAAATCAAATTGTTTTGGTGGTGCAATTTTGATTGTTGGGGCTAACTCTTTGTCAAAATCAGGCATTCGTAAAATTATTTAAAGATTTCTAATTTCTTCCTTCCAACGTTCTGGAACATTAGGATTAGCTAAATATAATAGTTTAATATCCATGTCTGTCAAAGACCCTATTCTATTTATTGCAGTTGGAACATCCATAGGATTATCATCAAGCTGTAAGTTTTTCCAACCACTAGGAGTTTTTATATTTAAGTTGATATAACTCAATCCACTTCCAGGACTTGCATTAGCATTAAGATCTGCTGTTACACTAAGATTTCTAACATTTACAAACTTATTTGTTTGGAAATATGAGTTCTCAGGACGACTTGTAACATTTGTATTTCCACCTCCTAATTGCTGAGCATATTTTACATCAACTTCTTGTTGAGATGGTTCATTTTTTGATTTTGGAAGTCCTTTTGCTTCTTCTGATGTAAGGGGAACCAACACTTGTTTAGATCCCAATAGCATCAATGCATAAGTTTTATCTCCCTGTATCACCTTTTTATATTGAATATTATCTTTGTCTTTACTTGCTAACATGTCTTGTGCAGCAAGTGCATCACTATTTGAAAGTTCTGCAGAACCACCAGGAGTTCCTCCAAAAGGATCATTATATTTAAGTAGTACACTTCCAATTATTCCTTCCATATTATCTCTAGAAAGAGCACCATCTTTATTACTAACATTTATATTAGCTACAGAAGGAATATACTTACCAGCTTTTGTTCTTATCTTATCTGCTAAGGCAGTGTTATATGCAGTGTTATATGCATTAAACTTAGGACCTAATTCATTATAGCTAGATAGTACATCAGATACAACTTGTTGATTTTTATTTTTAGGTAGTCTATCACGATCTACACTATATCTAGTGTTACCAAGTATACTATAAAGAGCTTTTTCTTTTTCATTCAATCCAGACTGATCTATAGATAAATAATCACCACCAGCAGTTTCACCAACACCTCCCACCACTTTTTCTTTATTTATATATTCCCATAATTCTTTTGGTGTAAAATGTTGCATCTTTCCACTAATAGTAATATCTAATCCTCGCTTACTATTAAGAGATGCATTAAATGTTTTACTGCTTGCTGCTATTGTAGGATCTGCATTAACTTCATTTTCAGCAGTTTTAATGGCTGCATTTATACTAGCAGCTTTAATTCTACTATCTCTAGCAACATCCATTTGTTCTCTATATGTAACATCAATTGCAGTTTTATCTCCTCCTATAAATTTTTTATAATCTTCTTCAGCTGCTGCTATTGTTTTTCCAAACTTCTTTGCATAATTTTGTATCACTGTATTAGCAGTTAGATCTGCTTGATTAGCATCCATTTGCATTGCTGTCTTGGGATCTTTTAAATTTGTACCTTCTCCAAGATATGTTGTAAATCCTGATGCACTACCATATAGCTTACTTATTTCAATATCTAGTTTTTGTCTCTCTATACCTAACTTTTCTCCATCTATCCATTTTGTATAACCAAACTTATCTCTTTCAAGTTGAGCATTTGCCACTTGTAATCCATAAGTTTTTTCCCAATGAGCAGCTTCTAATTCAGGATTAGTCATTTTTTCAAGAGTACGATGTTCCCAAGAGAATGAATTTGCAAATTCTGAAATGGCTCCATCTTTATATATATCTCCTTTTGCTTGTTCTGGGTTTGCAACTATGTCATCAAATCTAGTTTGTAAACCTTTTGACATTTCCACTTTTTTAGCATTCAGTTCATCAATTGTTGTAAGTGCCTTGTTTTTTAAAACTGGATTTGATCCACTTGAATTTACAATTCCTTGAAGACCTACTATTCTACTATCAAGAGTTTTCACTTCAGAATCGTATATATTTTGATAGTGTTTTTGTAATTGTTCTACAGATGCTCCTCTAAATTGATATCTACCATCTATAGTCATTTGATCAATATCATCTGGTCTAAGACTAGATTTAATTGCATTTTCTATCTGAGTTGCAGAAATTCCTTCATCTTTCACTCTTGTCATAGCTGCTGCAAGTTTATTATGGTCAACATTCCCATTAGCATCCATTACATTAGTTATGTCCTCCTGTGTAAGATTTGAATGTAACTTTCCAAGAATATCAGTCCACTTCTTTTGGTAGTCTGTATAAGGAACATATCTCTCTGAGAATGTATCATCTAAGTTTTGTGAGGAAATATATTTACTTGCTTTATTATTAAAATCCCAAATATTTGATTGAGAAGACTTTCCCTGCTTTATTGCAGATTCCATTTCCTGAGCTTGCTTTCTATACCAAGCTGTAGAACCAACAGCATTTTGTACATTCTTATCTCTAGTGATTTGTTTAGCCATACCACCAACAGAGTTAACTAATTGAAAATCAGAGAAATCTCCAGCAGCTATAGTTCTTAAATTACCACCAAGTTCATTCAGTTTAGATTGAAGATAGTTCTTATCTACATCTCTTAAAACATCCATACCAGCCACATTATCTATCTGAGATTGTATTTTCTGTACACCCTGTTCATATTGAGCCTGTTTTAGTTGACCCACCTTCACCATTGCATCAACAGGAAGTGTTGATACATAGGGATTAAATTGTGTTATTGCGTCTGTCCAGCTTGCCATAATAATTGTGTTAGCAAATGTAATTTAAAATATTATAATTACCAAGTGATATAATGAGTTTTGGTAATCTACTATAATTGAATTGGTTATAAACCTTTGATGGCTTTTACAATAGATCCATTTCTAGATTTAATCTTAACACCATTTTTACCAGTTTCATCTTTTGCTTGTTTCTTTGTACCAATAATATTTCCAGAAGCATCATATGTAAACTCATATCCAGGAGCAATTCCACCACTTGTTTTACCTGTTCCTGAACCACCAAGAGCTACATCAAACTGTTGAAGAGGATTGTAGTTTTGTATTCTACCACTTGGAGAATATCTATAGTTGTATGTATTTTCATATACAGCTAATGTTTTATTTTCCAACTTGTTTTTATCAATTTTATCAGCTATTGATTTAGCCACTTCTATAGCCTGTTGTTTAGTTTTAGATTTAGCTTCTGCTTGTCTACCATATTGAGTATCAAGGATTCCAAGATTTTTAAGTTGAGCATCATTGAGAGATGCTATGTTTTGATTATAAACACCCATTCTCTGACCTTGGTTTTGTCTGAATTGCTCTCCTAATATTTGACTCTTGCTACGATTTGCTTGAGCCATTATAGCTGCTGCAGCTGCAGGATTTTGTCCAGCCATTCTTTCTGCTTCTCTACTTTGAGCAGTCACTTCATTTAACTGATCCTGATAAGAAACATCATAGGGTGTTAAGAGTTGAGGATGATAGAGTTGTGCTTGAACTGGTTCTAATTGATTCATAGAAAGAGCAGTCATTTCTGGATTTAGATCAACTCTATAATCAAGATCACTAGGTCTTGCATATGGAAGAAGTTGATTAGCAGCATCTATCCATTTGTTTCTCTTAAGAGGTTCCACCATATCTAAAGGAGGAAGAGTGGTAGTTGGTGTAGTGGTAGATGTTTTTAATGGTGGTGTAACTGGTGGTGTTTGTATTGATTTTTCTAATTTAGCCATATACTGTTCTGTTCTTGGACCAAAGTATTCATCTACATTTGTTGAAAGAACATCCTCTATAGGAGCTTTCTTTAAATCTTCTATTGTTTTATATTTACTTTTTCCTTTTGATGTCACACCTTCAGGACTTGAAAGAATAACTTCTTTAGCAAAATCAGGAAAATATTCATGAAACTTCTTTTGAAACTCTGCTGTTTTTTTACTCTTCTTTCCTGCTGCTTTAGCTTCTTCATATAATTTCTTCACCTCAGCATACTTAGCAGGATCTATAGTTGATGGAATTGTAGAAGCTGCTGTAGGAGCTGCAGCTACAGGTGTAGTTGCTGGTGCTGATATAGGAGCACCATTTTCATCTACATAAGAAGCAATATTACCATCAGCATCATATACAGGATAGGTGACACCTGTTTGTGCTTTAAATATTTCCTTACCAAATTTAGCTTGTTGTTTCATAGCTTCTTTGTCTTTAATGTGTTTACCTTTAGCAAGATGATCTGCATCAAGTCCATGTTCTGTTGCTGTATCATTAATTGCATTTTGTACAGCTGCAGCATTCATTTTATAATCTGCATATTGTTTAAGGTTCATATTTGCACCTATTATATTTGCTTGATGAGCATCCAAATTTAGTTTATCAAATGGTGTATAAACATTTAATTCATTAATACTATTTGTAGATTTATCAATTATCTTGTTTTGTTTAGCTTCCTTTTTAGCAAGATCAGCTACATAGTTTTTAAACTTCTTACCTTTAGCATTTGGATCTCCTATATGGTTTAATAACTGATTAGGTATTTGAAGATTGCCAAATACCACCATATTCTTTTGTCCTTGACCATCTGTCATTTCTGTAGCTGGCTCACCTCTTTCCACTTCAACATCAGCATCTGCACTTTCACTTCCAAACTCAGCATAATCAGTCATCTTACCACCATCACCATACTTTACACCTATTCCTGTATGTCCATTACCATCACCTTCATCATGACTCTTTCCTCTAAACATAACTGTTTCTCCTGTTCCAGGCATATATGGATTTTGAGACATGGGTTCTGCATATCCACCCCATGTAGTTTTAAGTTCACCACCTAAAGCCATAGTGTCTAAAGCTCTTTGACTTGGTTCTACATAATCTTGACTAATGTGTCCACCAGCTCTCAATGTATTCATCATAGGATCAGGTTTTAAAAGATCACTCATCTTATGCTCACCAAAAGTTGCAATAACTTGTGGCTGCCAATCATGAGAAACCCATCCACCTTCTTCATAAGGAACAAGACCACCATCTCTTACAAATGCTGAATTTTGTGATTGTAAAGCCTGAGCTCCTGATTGAAATGCTCCTGTTTCTACATTCTTTTGTGTAGCTTTCTGATTAGCTGCTATCTTCTTACCTTTCTTATCTAAAAGACCACCAGTTAATGAACCAAGGGCACTACCTATAAGTCCTCCTATAGGTCCTCCTATTAAACTTCCTGCTGCTTTACCAATTCCTCCACCCAACTGAGAACCAGCATTTTGTTTAAATCCACTTCCACCTATTGCACTACCTGCTGCACCAAATAACTGACCTGCTTGATCAGCACCCCCTGCACTAGAATAATCTGATAGTTGTTGAAATCCACTCTGTGCTCTTGGCATAAATCCACCAGCTCTGTATTGTTTTACAATTTCAGAATCACTAAGTGGTTCATATCCAAGATCATCATATAGGTTATTAGGAGCATAGGTGTTTTGTATCTCTCCAAGATTACCACCAACTTGCATACCATCTTTTGCTGTAAGAACATTTGTACCCACTCCATAGGAAGGAAATAATTGTTCTGGTTGAACCATTGCATCTTCTGGTCTTACATATTTATTTTTAATCTTTTCTGGTCTCATGCTTGTAGCCTGAAGAGTGAGATTACTTAAAGCCTTATCTTGTTCTGATTGTTTTAATTTTTTCTTTTCTTCTTTCAGTCCTTGAATACCACCTATTATAGCAGATGCTGTTGATGCAATTCCTCCTACACCACCAAGTTTACCTAATAAGCCAGTGGTGCTCTTGCCTATTGATTGTAAATTTATACCTTTTATAGAATCAGGTGTCTTACCACCTAATGCACCAGGTTGTTGAATGTTTGCTCCTGTTCCATACATCTGCAATTGATTTGTAGCATTTGTAGCAGCAGCATTTGGTGTTAAGTTCATCACTCCACCTTGAGGATTATTTCCCCCAATTTGTGGAACTGCTGGATTATATAGATTATTAGGAGTTGGAGTTTGCTGTGTTATAGGAAGAGGATTACCCCACATATCTAACTGTGCACCTGTTTGAGCTATAGGAGGATTACCAAAGTCTGTAAGTTGTTGAAGTTGTGTCTTCACCATCTTACTTCCCATAGCAGCTTTCTTAAACTCTTTCTTATGAGCTTTCATAAATGCTTCTTCTGTAGGGTATTTAGAATAGAATTGTTTCTCATTCTTTACACCAGCAATTTTTAAGATTTCAGCCTTCATATTTTTATTTTTATTATGTTAGTTATATTTATCCAACCACCCACCATTTTTCTTTTTCTGTGGATATTCAGTTACTGTCCTACCTTTAAATGTATATTCTTGATCTGGATACATCATTTGACGATCACCTGCATCTGAAATTCCTAATACAGGATAGTCTACCCCTTTCATTGTTATTTGATTAGAATTGATCTTTGTTATCTCTCCAGGATGAGCCCATTGACCCATGTCATCTTCTATCACAGAACCATTCTTACTAATCATCTTTGGTTTCCAATCTAATCCATTTTGGTAATAAGTCATTCCTCCATTCTCTTGTTTTGGAAAAATAGATTTGCCACCACTACTGATATAGTCTTCATACAACCTAGCTTCTCCTTCAAGAGTTGAAGGATTTTCATATATACGATCTCCAGCACCTACAAAAGACTTTTGACCTTTCTCATTAGGTTTTGATCCACTTATTAATTTACTTTTTGGAATAAATTGCAGTCCTGGATTAGACTTAATCATTTCATTCACTTGATTATCTACCTCTTGTTGCCTTCTTTCTTTAGGATTTCTTCCTGATAAAGTTTGAAGATGGTGATATTTCTCATGCTCTAACCACCAAGGATTATTTATATTTTCAACTTCACTATTAGGATCATAGTTAATTACACCATTGCTATATCCATAGTGACCTTCTGAATTTAATCCTTCAACATATTTAGGCTCTTGCCAATTTTCAACTTTTTCAGGTAGGTACTTTTTATGAATTGTTCCATTCTGTGCACTAGCTTTTGTCTTCTTAGCATATGGACCATTAGAAGGAGCAGCACCTTGTGTACGTGCATATGTAAATCCTACAGAACCAGGGATAGAACCACCCATAGCAAAATCCTTTCCCCATCTTCTTAGAGGTGTAGGAATATCTTGTCCTTTCTCTACATAAGGATGTCTTACATTTCTTTCCCATTCATCAGCTTCTTGCCATGTTTTAAATGGACCACCAAGATGTTCTCCTGTTTTTCTAAACTCAGCACTTGCATCCTCTAAAGGATGGCCATATTTAAATGTAGGAATTAAAAAAGCAGGTTCTCCATCTTCACCACCTATAGATTGAGCAAGTTCTGAACTAGGTACATTACTTGGAATATTTGCATATCCTATTGGTAGTTTAGAACTAGTTGGTTCAAGGAATGTAAGTTTACCACCCATTTGAAACTGTCCACCCCATGCAGGAGAATAGTTTCTTCCCTTTGTATTATATCCTACACCTACAAATCCTGGAGGATAGGATGTTGTATTATCATTATAGTTCTCTTGATGCTCTTGCATTCTTCCACCTTCTGCATATTTCTCTAACCATCCTTTTTTAGCTTGTATAGGAGCACCACCAGCTATAGCCCCAAAGAACTTACGTTGTTTATCTGTAAGAGGATGCCCATGCACACTCTTATCATGAAGAATTTCTTTAGCTTTATTTGATGTTAGTTTCTTTGCCATTATTTATAAGAGATTTGACTTGGTGTAGTGATGAATCCTGAAACTAAATGAGCATCACTTCTATTATCTAGAATGTGTCTCACCTTTAAGAACTTAGCTCTTAGAGGTTCCTTTTTAAAAGATCTCTTGCCATAGTCCATATTTGCTTGGTTTATAATTTTATCTATAGAAAGACTTTCACAACTTGTTGTAAACAAAGGTATGGATTTATCTTTTACCATAGACCAAAATGTATTATATTGATAAAAATTATCACTCTTTGTATATGTAATTGTTTTACTATCAGCATTATATATAGGGTATTTTAAATACTCTTTTAGATTGTGTAGAGGTTTAGGAACTAGTTCTAATACACCAGAACACTGTTGTCCATTAAATAGAATAGCTTTATTAAACCATCTATCATCTGTATCTATTCTAGTATTATAGTTAAATACACCATCTACTATTTTAATATATTTATAAGCTTTTGTGTAGTCTTTTACATTTTGTAAGATTTCATCTTGAAAATCATAAGAGAATGGATATTCTATTATATATGGTTCTATGTTTCCATAGTAGTAGTTGTAATTCACTATATCAGTTAGATGTCTCCAGATAGATGATGTATTTATCTGTTTAAACGTCATTGCTGCTATTTGACATGTATCAAGTGTTGATATAGGGAGATTCTTTTTAACATGACATTTTCCTATAGATTCAACAATTATAACTGTAACAGCATCATCAACTATGTATGTTATTCCCATGATAAGAGTGGTCTTTAATACATTAGTACCAAGAACATTTCCAAGATTATCGGAAATATTAAATGGTCCAGTAACTCTATTACCAGCACTTGCTAATTTTATGATTATTGTTTTTGACATAGTTTAATTATTAAGAACATCCTCCACTTGGTGTTGTTACCACTCCACCAGATATTTCATATATAGTAACATATACACCTGTAGGTTTACCATTTACATCAAGATCACTTTGTATTTTAAAGTTATTTACACCATCTAGACTATCTGTAATTGTTACAGCATTGTGGAAGAAATGGAAAGCTTGATAATTAGGAGAATTATAATACCAACCATTAGTTAAAGGAGCAGCATACACTGGTGAATATGGAGCAATATGATCACCACCAGCTGCTGAATAAAGAAAAGTAACTACAGGTGCTGTTTGTTCATAATAGTAAGCAGCTTGAAACTTAACTGTTGTTGTTGTTCCTATAACCACTTTATTAGTTACACTTGCTGCATAATTATTATTTTGCTGCAAAAGATCAAGAGCAGCACAACTACCAGCACATGCTCCCACTGTTGCAAAGAAAGGTGATCCATCAACTGCAGTTATAGTGAATGACATTGTTTGAGCAATAGAATCAAATGTCACAGGAGTGAGATAGTGCATCATATATGCATCACGACTTGTTCTTGTATCACCACAATTATCATTAAGATATTTAGTAACAAATGTCTGAAGGAATCTATAATAGTTAATATCAGATGAAGGTGGTGTAGGACCTGCTGGTGTTACCCATGCTATATTATCATTATACTCAGATTGATATTTATTATAGTCAGTTATACTACTAAACTGGAATACAAAACTTGGTCCTGTTTTAGTTACAGTGATAGTTCCTGCTGCTTGTACACAGGTTTCATTATAATTATGAATATGATTTCCATAAGAACAAGACTGTTGTCCATTACTAAATGATTGTGAAAAAGTTGGAGTAATATTTGTTACTCCATTAGTGTCATAACTAGTAACTAGATATTTATAACGATCTGTAGTTTTATTATCATTGAATGTTGAAAATCCATAAGTAAGATTATATGCACAAAGTCCTGTGCTATATGTCATCACTGCACTACATGGATCTATTACAGCCTTTGTCCATGATGTATCAAATGTTGTTAAACATGCAAAATATGCTGTCCAGTTTGTATTTGGATTAGTTGGAGCAATATATCCAGCTGTAATATCAATTAATATATAATCCCCTACTGCATAAGTTATTGCTGTAAGATCTATAATATATTTACTATAAGATTGATTAACTTTTTTAATTACTCCTGTAAAATCAGTTGCTGGTATATCTGTTCCAATTGCAAAGTCTTGCATTAAAGTAGATGTAGCATTTAAAGGACTAACGTATGTGAATGTTATTCTATCAGATATAATATTTCCAGCAAAATACCATGCCATATATTGTGTAGATCCATCAGAATTAAGATCAAATCCTAATGATTTACTAGCATCTGAAGGACTTGAAACACCATTAGTGTAATTAAATTTATGTGTGTATTGTTCAAATCCAACATCTGTATTTGTACCATTTGAACAATTTAAGTTAAGTACATTAATTGGTGTAAGACATGTTGCAAGATCACTAGCATATGAAGCTCCTGGAGTTATAGTAGAAGTGTATTTTATACTATCCAAATAAGCATATCTTATTATAGGAATCCAAGATCCTCCTATAGAAGGTCTTGCACTTGCTCCTGTGAAAGGATGAAACTGTTGTATAGCTGGATCTGTATTTCCAGTGTTACCAGATGTAAACTCTATAGGGTTAAGTATACTATCAACATACCAATCAATTACATAATTACCAAGTGTACATAGACTAGAAGTCATATTACCAACACTTAATAAACCAACACCATTATCTATAAAATCAGTTAATATTGGAGCACAATCAACACATTTAGCAAAGTTTTGTACTGTGGTTGATGTACTAGTTGTTGTAGGTGGTATAGTGGTTGTTGTACTTGTTGTAGAAGTTGTACTAGTGGTTGATGTAGTGCTAGTGCTAGTAGAAGAAGTGCTTGTTGATGTACTGGTGCTTGTTGATGTGCTAGTGCTACTTGTTGATGTTGTTGTTGGAGGAACAGTAGTGGATGTAGAACTAGTTGATGTACTAGTAGAAGTAGAACTTGTACTAGTAGATGTAGATGTTGATGTGCTAGTGGAAGTACTAGTTGAACTACTACTTGTTGTTGTTGTAGTGGGGGTTGGAGGAAGTTTAATAACAAAACCTTCCAATACACAATCTATAAACACTGTTGTTGTAGAAGTTGTTGTTCCTGGTTTTAAATTACTTGTTGTAGAAGTTGTTAGTGTACAAGGAACTTCTGATATTGCAAGAAGTTCAAGATCACATCCTCCATTAAGTCCTGAATAAAAGAAGTTATTCTCACCTATATAAAAGTTTGGGATGTAGCTATGGAAGCTCACCCAACTTTTGGTGTTCATATTAAATGATAGTGTCCAAGACTTGTTACAGAAATAATTAAGATCTGTAAGTTCTACCACTTTTCTTCTTTTGATTGTTTCTGACATTCTATTTTATTATTATGGTGGTGGTTGTTGAGTACAAGCATCTACACAAGTTGCATGTGCAAATGGAATCATTATATATCCAGCAGGACCTGAAGTTCCTGAAATCACTTTATAAGCTATTGTATCAACAAATCCTTCTATTCTAAAATAAGAACCTATTGGTAGTGTAAATGGATCAGCTGTAGTTACCACTACAGTTCCTGTAGGTGAAGAACATCCTAATGGTGCAGTGCATTCATAAGTTTCTGCAGTGTATGAAAAACTATAAACTGGACCAGCAGTTGTTGTAGTTGTTGTTGTGCTAGTGCTTGTAGAACTTGTAGAACTAGTGGTTGTAGAAGTAGAACTAGAACTAGTTGTTGTTGTACTGCTAGCTGGGAAGAATGGAAGTTCTTCTTCTATATAAAATTCTTTTGTCTCAGGATCATATTTAACTCTATCATCTACAGGAATATAATCTAGTTTTGTTATGATGACACGATCATATTTAGAATCATATACACCATGAAGTCCTATTCCATTAAAATGATTATCTATATCAACATTAGGAAAATATCTAAGAATTTCAAAAGCCAAATGATCTGTAAAGAATCTATTCATTCCTGAACCAAATGCAGAAAGATCTGTTGCTTGGTTACCAGCTATTAGAAACACTTGTCCTCTTTTAGCATCAGCACTGATTTGTCCCTGAGGAATCTTTAAAAGAAACTTATGTTGACTTCCTACATATCCAAGATCTGTTTCTGCAAAATCAATTGGAGGAGAACTCTTGAACAATGTACTATTTCCTAAATAAGCAGCCTGTGGATTACTTGTATCCACTGTAAGAAGAGTGTTATATAAAAGACTCTTGTTTTCAAATCTAGCTAACACTGCTCTGTTCTGTATACCATCTAATGAAGTGAGCTTACCAAAGTTTTGAGGAAAATCAAAATATGATGCAGCACCATAGTTTAACCAGGCATTCACTTTATTATTAGGATTGGAATCTTGAGAATCAGAATATATTGCTCTGAATGGATAGTTTGTAAAACAAAGTTGTGCTTTCCAGTCTGGAGGAAGATGTGAAAAATAATCTTCTTTATTCTGTTTAGAGAATGTTACATTATAATAGTAGGTGTTATCTTGTTGTATTGTTACAAAGCTTTCCTGAACCCAATCATCAGGAATACTTGTGCTTACATGAGGCCAGAAATCTCCTTCTTTATTATTAAATGCCTGTCTAAGATTTACATTATATGAACTTTCACAATAGAAATTAGGAACACCATATGCAAACAGATACATCTTTCCATCATAGAAAGTTCTATTAAAACTTCCTGATACAAGATTTTGTGTATTTGGACAATCAAATCTATGTGCTTTATATGAAATAATATTTAAAAGATTTGTACTACTTTGATTTACATAATAATCATCTAAATTAGATCTTGATGAAAACCAATATCTAGGATAGGCAACATTACCTATTTCATCATAGAATATGTCTGAATCATCAGGAGCATTTACACGATTGTCTATAAAGAATGGAAGCTTTGTTTTAAATGCAAATCTTGTAATAAATGTATCACCACCAAACACTGTATCAATACTACTACCTACAACAGGATCAATACTTCTTTGAAATCCTGTATCAATTGTTTCATAAGAATACATCTGTCCCCATTGGTTGACAAATATATTCTTCAATGATCCATAGTATGAAACTACAGTGATGTCTTCTTCTTTTCCAGGATTTACACAATTTCCTTTTTCAGAAATTATAAATCTTGAATTATCAGATATAACAGAACTTCCTGCAAAAATCAAACTAGGTGTTTCACTAGGATAGGGAAGAGAAGGAGTGGGACCAGTAATATTTGCAAATCCTGAAGATGTGATAGTTATAGAATAATTAATACTTCCTGATACAAATATAGGATAGGTTGTTGAATCATAACTGCTACAAACACCTGGAGTAACAAGTACATTTTGTTGTCCAGTGGTAGGATTTGTTATATTAAATAGTGATGTAACAAGTATATTATTATTACAAATTTGATAGGTGTCATATGGTATTAGAAAATCATCAACTTTATCTGTTGTTTTTATATAAACAGAAGACTCTCTATTCCAATTATTGATGTTATGATTGTCACCAATACTTTGAACACCAGGTATAATATATTGAGCTATATCAACAGTTCTTTGTTTTACACCAATGTTATTCTGTATATCAGCACTGTAGTCATAACTAGCTATAGAGTTGAATGAATATGTATAGTTTCTTCTTGTTATTCCATTTATGTATATTGCTAAATATGCCTGGTATGCTGTGAACATTGCTGATGCACTAAAACTAGATCCTGTTCCTGTAATTGCACCTAATGCAGCACTTGAATCTAAAGCATCTTGTTGAGCCTCCTTGGTAAGAAGTTTATACAATGCATGATTTTTCACTTGTACAAAGTGTGCACTTCCAGCACCAAACATTACATTCTCTAGTTTAAGAATATTTCCTAAGAATGGTTGTCCAAAAGATGTTTCAGGAGAGTTGAATACATGTCTATATTTTTGATCATCACTTTCAAAACCATATAGATAGTCTTCATCTGAACCACAATTTAGTGGACCTCTAACTTTATTAAGTTCAGTTATTGTTGATATACTGGATAGTGTAGGAAAAGTGACTTGTATAGGCTTAATTGTTGATGCAACATCAGGATAACCAGGTGATCCTGTACATGTATAATCAGGAATAACTATTGTTCTAAATCCATTATCTGTAGGACCTGTTCTAAAAGGAGTGATATAACTAAATAAAAGATTGATATTAAAAATAGGATTAAAAATAATATGAGTATTACAAATTCTCCATACACTATAATCAGCTATAGAAACTGTAGCAGTGGTGTTAAGAGTTGGAATAGGTAGGTCAATTGAACAAAGATAAAAAACACCATCTGCTAAAAGAAATGGTTTAGTAGCTGCTTGATTAGTGTCACAATCTACATAATTTATTGTACCATCGGCAGATGGTGTAATCATGTAAGAAGTACAATCTATAGAATATGAATTACTTGTAGCAAGTAGAAAAGGATCTTTCTTAATGTCATTATATGGATAGTTGGGATAGTAGTAGTCTGTTTGTTCTCTTGTATACTTTCCTACATTTCTAAGAATACCTTTTGCTACAATAGATTTATTTGTACCACGATTACCCCTTACAATCTTGAATGCAACAATATCATTCTTCTGATCACTAGTGAGAGATGATATAGTTATTAGTCGTCTAATTTGTTCAAGATCCACTCTAACTCCAATAGGGAATATAGCATCATTTTGCATCACAGGAGTGATTGGTCCAGATACACTATATGTAGGAGATTCATATATGGGGCTTACAAGAACATCAGGAAACTTATGATGTCTTATAGGAGTGTCTGAAAGATCTCCCCATACATCTGTATTACAAGGATAGAGTTCTGTTGATTCCCAATAAGCAAAATCACCATATTGGTAAGCTCCTTTATATCCTGTTCCTCCTGTATATTCTGGAGCATATCCTGTAACATTTGCTGTGTTATATATTTTCCAATAAGGACTATATCCTATTCCTCCCACCTCATAATCAGGCTCACCAATAAAATCAGGATTTGTATCTGCTACATCAGGAATGTTTTCATTATTGTTTCTAGTTCTACCAGGAATATGAAAACCATCTGTTTGTTTACCATTTCTTAAAAGAAACACTATTTCAAATGCATAAACCTCATCTCTTAGATATCCTCTAAAATTTGTAGCATTTATCTCATCTGAATAGTCTTCTGTATTTGGAATTCTATATGTCTGCCAACCAAGAGTTATTTGACTAGCAATACTTTGATAGTTAATCCTATCTATAGATGTAAGATCGTCCCATACAAGAACATCTTGAACTGTTGTAAGATCTTGAGCAATATCATAATAAGGATATTTCTCATAGATGTCACTTGTGGTTAAACGTATTTGTGTTTGATTCTGACCAGTGTATGTAATATTTCTTTCTATTTTATCAATAAAATATGTACCAACTAATTCTACAGAAGTGATGTCATTTATTGTTTTAATTACAGCAATGTTGAAATATTGAAACTGTCCTGTAGCATCTAAGTTAGTGACATTTAATACAATAGACTTACCCACCTCATAATTAAAATTAGGTGTGGTAAGTTGTATATTTGCAATTGGTGTAGGATTGGTTATAGAATAGTAGGAAGTGTAAGGATTACCTGAAGCATCTGAATACTGAATAGCAAATTGATATGTACCAGCAATAAGGGCTCCACCAGTTGTAACATCTGTTACATTTAATTGAGGAATTTCAAAGTTGGGTTGTAATTTTAATTGATTACAATCAACTTCAGTGGTTGGTGTTGGATCACATAATTCAGATCCAGGTCTTAGGATGTAAGGAATCATATCAATATCCAACCATCTTCTAGGATTGAATCCATCTGTCCAATAAATCTCTGTAGTGCAGTTTGTAATCTTATGTACAATTTTATGTATAGGATATTGTATATTAAAATTAAGACATGGAGCATCTATGAGAGGTCTGTATATACAATCATTGTTCTCCATATATCCTATCTGAGATTCTGATGTATCAGAGTTTGCTAAGAAGAATATGTGTTTATTTTTTTCATTTATAAAATGTGTACCTATTAACTGATAGCCCATAGGAAACTCTAAACATAATTCATTACCTGGCTCATTCTGATAGTTAACAGAATTAGAGTCAAAGTTTTCAACAGCTGCATTTAATGCATAAGTGAGCATACCCTTAGGAACTTGATTTACGGAATTATCCATATTCATCCCTGTAGTAGCTGTATTATATTCAATCTTAATATTACCTTGATTAGTTGTTTCTTCTCCAGCCATATCTATTTGTTCTATTTGGTAATTCGTACATGTTAAATCTGTTCAGGTCATTTATGATTCTTCTCTGCTTAGCATACACATCTTGTTTCTTAATTTCAATGTCTGCCATGATAAATGCTTCTTCAGATAGTTGTTTGTAATAAACAAGTTTCTGTTGTATTTGAGCAAAGGTTTCATCTGTTAGTTGGTTAGAGAGCATCTCAAACACTTTGTATTTAATGAATGCTTCTATGTATTCCCTAATACGATAGTTATCTGGAATCATTTGATTACCACCATTATCATATTCTGTGGCATAAAATATAAGACTCACCACTCCATTTCTGAAATTAGTTACAAACTTATTATCTCTAATGTCAAATGAATCAGCAGCAGAACTTCCAAGGTTTGCACAATCTAATGTGCAATTAGCTCTAACACTAATATTACCTGGTTTAAGTAGGTAGGATTTAGTGTAAGCATTTTGAAATGTGTTATTTGTTTTATATACAGCTTGTATTATTTCAGGAAGACATGTTCCATCACAACCTGGAAGATTGCATGCTGTATTATTACAAGGTACACCATTTGTAATAATAGGTGACACTTGTATAGATGTTTGTGAAGATGCTTGAGAGTAAAAAGAGTTGGCTGATTGATGAGGAAGATTTGCTACATCTGTACATAACCAAGCCTCTCTTACAGCAAAAAAGTTGTCTGGAAGTCTTGCTTGAAAATCTTCAATGAATAAATGTTCCTCAGTAATGACATATGTTGCTCTACCTAATTTTCTAAGACATTTATCTAAGTAGGTTGGGAACATAAGATCATCAATTGCTCCTGTATCAAAATAGCTTTTAAGCTCTTCCTTTACAGTGGAATAGACTATCTCTGGAGATGTGAAATTATATTTATAATAATAGCTCATAGTGTAATATTTATATTAGTGTTTCCATTCTCTGTAGATGTGTTGGTATTTATCATTGGTTTTAATATAATGTGATAGTAGTCTGGAGGTTGTTCTTGTAGGTTTAAAATACCAAAGATCTGTATGTTTTAATCTTGCAGAATCTTTAAACCACATCCATCCAAAGAAATATCCTTCTGTATGATAGTTGAAATTATATATGTATTTTCCTTTCTCTTTTGTCTTTTGCCAATCTATAGGAAGATTGACAAACTCATCACTAAGACCTTTTTTCTTTCTTCGCTTCTTCTTGTTAATAGAAAACTCTCCAAATCCAAAAGGAAGCTTAGCTTTTTCTCCAGTTTCTAATATATAGTTTTTGAAAGATTCATTATAAGAATAGATGATGTTTCTCCATTCATCAAAAGAAAGTTTTATAGATGAATGTTTCTTACAAAATACATTGTAGTTTTCTCTGCTAGCACTTCTCCAATCTATATGAACTCTTGACATTATTTTCCTGCTGGAGCATTTGGTGATTGCCCATCTATTTGATCTTGTGTAAGATCTGTTTTCAATGCAAAATATGTGGAAAGAAGTTTTTGAGAAGTTAACTCAAGAACTTGTTTCTCCAGATAACCAGGGAGGGCATATTCCTTATCTAGAGGATTTTTGCAATAATCTTCGTCTGAAGGTTGAAAGTCTCCACATCCACATTCAGGATACATTATTTCATTTGGAATATCTTCCTCAAAGAAGGCAGCTATTCTAATTGCTTGTAATAATGGATTACTAACATACAGATAGTCATTCATAATCCAATAATAGTATTCATTCTTTATAATAGGAAGTTTTAAAAGATTGATATATCTATTAACTGTAATTTCTTTTAGCTTCTTACCTATTCCACTCATTGCATTAATTGAATACACACCTTGAATAAGGTATTGATAATTTCCTTCACAAATACGTGGAAGTTTATATTTACTTCTTGCTATTGTACAAGGATCTACATATTCACAACATTCTGAAATAGGAACTTCCACCATCTCTAAACAAGGAATGGTGGTGAAGAGAGTTGATGTAGCCCAAAGCTTTCTAAGATTTGTTTCTCTCTTAACAAGTAGGAGAGTGTTATTTCTAATTTCAGATGCAATCACACGATCTGTTATAAGATTGTCTGTAGACAAAAGTTTATGCATTGAGCGTACATCTGATACTAATTTTCTTAATGTTGACATAATTGTTATATTCTTGATTCAAATTCTCCTATCTTTCCATAGATAGGATCATATATAAGTGCTAATCCAGCTCTTATTGAATTTACAAAGTTATTATCTAGATGCCATCTATCTGTTCCTGATAATGAAGGCATTTGTTGTATTCTCACTCCCTTCACTTCTTTAGCCATATAGTGATGTTTATCACCTGTATGTATCTCTCTATATTTAGCATTTCCAAATAAAACACTATCTCTACCTGTAGCAAACAATAGAGGAAGATCATCTATTTTACAATTACCATGATGATATCCAATAAATGTGTTTCCTATCATTATAGACTTAGTTGTAGAATGTTCTCTTTGGAAACTAATAGAAGATTCACTTTTAAAGAAAACTTCTAAAGCATGTGCAAGATAGAATGATTTAGTACGATCGTGATTACCTTGAACTAAAATCACTTCTATATTATCTGCATGAGATTTTAAATAACTAATTGCTGTAACTAAAAGATCAAACCCTTCCTCATATTCATTATCATATCCTATAAGTACATCCTGAGGAGTACCTGCTGTAGTTTGATTCTGATAGTTGTCTGTATGAAAAAAGTCATTTGATATAGGAAATACAATCTTATCTATATGAAAACTTATTCCTATTTTATCTATAAGATCTATAAGAACATCTATGTATTGTTGTTTCTTTTCTTGTATTGTTTCTCCTTCTAATGTCTTTTTTGCTAAATGAAAATCAGCTATAGAGATTTCAACATTAACCACTTTCTTATAAGAACCTTCTCTATTATATGTTAAATTTGAAATATTCTTTGGTGTATAGCTCTCAAGGAATTTAGAAAAGTCTTCAGCTGTATAATCCTTTGGTTTTCTGAGAGTTGCAAATACTGAACTAGTAAATTTACCATTTGATTTCTGTTTAGTCCAGTAGTTAGAAATCTTATACTTATCTAGATTAATCTTATGTAGTTTAGCTAATTCAAGATCATCTTTAGGTTCAAATGTGGTTTCTATTGTAGATTCTAATGTACCCTTATCATTATTCACTTTCACTATTAGTTCCTCTAAAATAGTAATATAATCTCCAACCTCAGCATCATCTCTCACCTTATCTTTGGTTCTTAACTCTTTTAACAACTCATCAATCACTTCTTCTACAACACCTAGTTTTTCTGCATAAAATTTTCTACTCTTTTTCCAATGTAACATTTGTTCTAATTGTTCTAAGAGATGCTGGTTTACTGACATATATAGGCTAGATTAATTAAAAATATACTAAAGATACGGTATTCTTTTTAAATATACCAAATTAATTTAACTAATTTGATTATATAGTTTAACTAAACTAGTTATAAATAAAAAACTCCCAGGGTAGAAACCCTAGGAGAGTACCCTGTAAAACCAACAAAACAGGATTTTTAATATTATTAAACTTGTGTTACACAAACATTATCTATAAATATATAATTAAAACTACCAAATCTGCAATTGTCAGAAGCACTTATTGCAAATAAGGTATTATCTGCACATGTTAAAGTTAGATCAATAGCAGTTGTTCCAAAAGTACCTATCCATGGAGATGTAGTTGTACCAGCTGAAACTTGAACAATTGATTGATCAGGACCACATCCACCATCTATTATAGTAAGGTCAAATGTTATTCTGTATGTGCTTCCTGGTGTAAGAATATTTTGTCCTATTGATCCTATAACATCTCCACCATGCCATGCAGCAGAACCTCCATAATCAGGAACCCATATCCAAGAAGGCTCTCCACCTAATATCCATCCATCAAGATTTGCATCAAATGTAGGATTAGCATTTAAACATGTTACTTCGGTAACACAAACATTATTTACAAATAATATAGTTGGGTCTTGTACTCCTCCATTAATGCCAAATATTCTAAAAACTCCATTTCCTGTACAAGTAAGAATAATATCAACTTGATGAAAACCATCAGTATTTGGTAAAGCACCAGAATCTGCAGTACCAGCAAAAACTGCTATGTTATTAAATCCCATATTATTTACAAAATAATAATCAAATGTAATTCTATATGAAAGGCCTACAGTTAATATATTTTGGCTTAAATTTCCACCTCCATCAGCTGCATTATATACAGCTGAACCACCATAATTAGAACTCCATAACCATGCATCAGCATCAGGAAGTATTGTCCATCCACTGAGATCAGTGTCAAATGTAGGATTAGCATTCAAGCATCTAGCAAATGGATTAGTTGTAGTAGTAGTAGTTGTTGAAGTACTTGTACTTGTTGTACTAGTAGAAGTGCTTGTTGTTGGTGGTACTGTTGTAGTGGTGGTGGTTGTAGAAGTGGATGTTGATGTTGTAGAAGTGGATGTACTTGTGCTAGTTGATGTAGAACTACTTGAAGATGTAGTGGTTGTAGTGTTAACAAGAAGTATAATGTAATTTACACATCCTGATACAGACTGCACTTTTATTGTAGTGGTTCCATCAAGTACAACTGCTGTATATCCAGCTAACATAGTTGCTTTACTAACTCCTACTGCAAATGCAGATGTATAACCATCTACATCTGAAAAGAGAGCAAATGGTCCTGCATCTGTTCCAACTACAGTTAATGTTATTAATACATTCATTTATTATTGGTTTTAACAAGCTCCATCACCAAGTAGTATTGTGAAAAGAGAAGAAATTGGTACTGAGTCATTTACAAGTATACCAGGTAGTACAAAGTTTCCATCTCCTGGTAAATCTATACAATTTAGTGTACCAGCTGAATCAATGATTGTTATATGCTGTGGTCCTGATGTACCCACTACTGAAACTGTTACAGTGTATATACCATTTAAATACATTGAGTATGCATCTCCTTGTGGTATAGGATAGATTGCAGGTGCATCTAATGGTAATTGTGTAATATCAAATTTTATATTGCTTATAGTTGTTCCAAGATTTGAAACATTTGTTATATATATAAGTGTTTGAGCAAAACATCCTTCACCAAGTTCTAATGCTGTTACACCAACAGGAAGAATAAGTGAATTTCTTAAAGCACATAATTGTTTAACTTGTACTCCTGCTAAGTTTGTACTTTTTAATGTAGATGTACAATCTGTAAACTGTATAGTTTCATTTGTTATATTTTCATTAGTTATCTCATATGTAACACATACAGGAAGTGATGTAGATGTTGTTGTAGTACTACTAGTTGATGTAGATGTACTGGTGGATGTACTTGTAGAGGTACTAGTGGATGTTGATGTACTTGTAGATGTACTTGTAGATGTAGAACTGCTTGATGTAGTTGTAGTGCTAGGTACTGGTATACAAGTATTTACAAATGTACAAAATATATTGTTTAGAGAAGGATTTGTAGATAGAGCTGAGAAAAAAGCCATAGCTATATTCTCAGGACTTAATGCATTATCAATATGTTGTAATGCTAAAGTGCTACTATCACATGTGCCTATATCTATATTTGGTAGGTTAGCTCCTGTATAGGATACTAGATCTGTACTTGTTTTATGTACATGACATGGATCAATTCCACATCCTCTTGGGTAAACTACACGTCCACCACCATAACAAGGCATACCAGGAATACAAGACATCTATTGTTGATTTAAATTATTAAGGAATATACATTATATAATAGCAAGCATAAACAGGTTGCTTATTATCATGTGCTCCACCACCACCTTGTGAAGCATTTGTTACACCAACTGATATTGTTGTAGGACTAGTTTTTCCTAATGTAGGAACTGTAGTGCTTCCAGAAGCAAAATAATCAAGAGCACCAGCACCTGTTAATTCTCTAGCTGTATAATTTGTAGCAGATACAACAGGAGCTCCACTACCTACAACACTAGTGTTAAATATAAAGTGATCATGAGAACTAGGTGTAACCACTGTTGTAGCAGCATGTGTATGAATAGGCATTTGAGGAACATCTAATACAACAGAATTAGAACCAATATTATTAGTTCCTAATGTATAGTTTGGATTAAATACTGGATTCACTGCAGGATCAACTGTTGGAGAAAGTCCACCACCAAACATTCCATTGATTGCTGTAACAAGAACTCTACCTCTAAGATCAGGAGTACCATTATTACCATTACAAAGATATATTTTATCAAATCCATTTGCTAAAAGACCAGCTCCTGTATTATCAAAGTTACCATTAGATCCAAAATATGGAACCACTGAATAAGGAACCATCCTTGCATTATACTGTGTTGTTGGAGTTAAGCTATCAAGATATGCCTGAATAAGAGTGTTAAGATTAGCACTTAGTACATATCTAAAATCTGCTTCTAAAACAAATGCACAGAATGCATCAATTGTAGCTTGTAGAATAGCATGTGTTCCACTATTTGCACTTACACCTGTAAGACAGCTTACATTATAATTAGCCTCAATTACATCTACTTCAGCTTGTACATTAGTAACGTTATTACTAACTATAGTAATTTGATTTTGTAAATCACAAGCAGATTTAATAAGGGCTTCAAATAAAACAGTGGCAGTGATATCACCACATGTTGGTAGATACTTAGTTACTATCTCACAATATGATGCTTGTGGAATTGTAATTACAATACCAGAACCATCTAATGTAGATGTAAGAAAAGTTATTAGAGCTTGCTCCACATAAGAAAGAGAATCTCCAGTTTTAATTCCAAGAACAGGAATATCTATTCCTGTATATCTAATACATCTGTCAGAAACTATTTCTGTACAGCCATTATAACAATTAGAACAATTAGTGCTCATTATTTAAATTTTAAAAGTTTAACTCTACTAGCAATCATCTCAACAGTGTATGCACGAGCATAATCTTCATTACAAAGTTTATACGTTAGTATTCTTTTGTAATTTAAAAGATCATTTATTGCAACTCCTGGTACAGGACGATTAAGGATAAATACAACATTATTATATAGATTGTTAGATAGCTCAAAAAGCTTGCAGTCTATATCTGTTAAAAGTGCAGATATACTAGAACATTCTATACAATTTGTAAGTCTGGGTGATAACATTTTTAAATCGTTTAGTTCCTTGTTTAATAGCAGCATTACATGCTGAACAAAGGCCATTAATTAATTGACATCCACAGCCAAATTTTGCTCCACAATTTTTACAGTTTGCCATATTATTGAAAGTTGGTTACATAATTATTACCAGAACAATGACAATCAGATTTAATAAAATTATTTAACATCTTATTTGCCTGATTGTATAGTTTGTTTGCTTGATCAACAGCACAGTTATTTGCAGCTGCAATTGCTCCCTGTATGAAGAAATATATACTATTCAACTCAACTTTTGATTGTGTTTTAATAGCAAGGTCACATTCCATCATATCAAGTTTCATAAATGCAGCATCAAACTTTTCTTGTAATTGTTCAACACGAATTATTGTTCTATCTACATAGTTTATATATGCAGGAGTGATTGAATACTTTAAATAGTAAACTCCATCAGGAATTGGTAAAAGATCATCAGTAGGTCCTGTTATACCTAATATTGTAGAATTAAATAAATTAAAATCGTTGGGTACAAATGGAAGAGTGACTATTCCAAATCCTGGAACAGTTATTTCAATTGTAGGAGCAGATGGGGTTGATGGATATGTGGATGCATCAGCAATGCCTAATGTTAATGTATTATATGTAGGAACTACTAATATATCTAATTTTAAGTCTGCCATATTATTTAAAATAATTATGCCAGAGGATTGAGTTTTAATCCTCTCACCTCTGGCATAGGTTATATGATTTCTACTTTTCTTCTTATGGAATCAAAGTAGATGTTGTTGAAGTTGAAGGCCATACTGTAGTGGTACTAGATGTAGTTGTTATACATATATTATCAGCAGATACAGTATCCAAAGCAGCTTCTAATATTGGTTGAACAGTAGCAGTTAATGCTTGAGGCACTGCAATGATCACCATAGAATCTTCCATGATATAATCACCCCACTGATAAGCTGATCTATCATAATTATTGAATTTAATATAGAATGTATCATATGTAACACCATCAGTTACCCAAGACTCAAAGTTCTCATTGTAACCAACCATTCTATAAAGATGCTTCAAATATCCAGCTTGGTAGCTGTAATAGTTCTTCTCTAATTGTTGAATCTCAGTAGATTGACCAGTTGCATAAGATGAACGCTGTGTGATAATTGGAGTTGCTACAAGGTTACAATTGTCAGCAACAATAAAGTCAGCTGTAGTTGCAGGACCAGAATAAACGAATGTTCTAAAATACATTCTGTCATATTCGTAAGGAAATGCAGCAACATCACAAGGTTGACCATAAATAGTTAAAGGCTTACCAGAGATACGTAAGATTGCATTCTCATCATTACCAACTCTTTGGAATTGATAGAAATTGTTGAAGCTAATGTTATCAGGGTTGATACCAGGTGCTTGTTGTGTAAGCTTAAGAATGAAAGAATCAATCAAAGCAGGAACATCAACAGTAGTACAAGGATCTCCACCACAATCACAGCAAGGAGCTTGAACAGTTACTGAACGTGTGAAACCATTGAAATACAATGTATCGATGTAAGATGAATGTGCACGAAGTGTAAGAGTTACAACTTCACCACATTTAGCTGTCCAACCAGATACATCTGTTACTTGGTTTGCAGGAGTAGAACAACCTACTACAGCATACCATTCTGTTACATTGTTTCTAGCATTACCACCTGAACTTAAAGCACCAGCAATCTTATCAGAACGCTTAGAACCTTGAAGATAAGTGTTAACTCTACCTTGAGCAACATAGAAATAAGGAGAAGTACCAATTGTACCTGCTGTAGCAAATGTGTAATCATTTAAGAAAAACCCCACTTGACCAGGAAGTAAATCTTGCGTAGAACCAGAACTAGCAATTGCACTGCCACTGGGAACTACGAAGAGCGTAGTTAATGAAAAATCAGCCATTTTATTTATATTTAATTGTTAAAAAAATTATTCGTTTGTTTGTATTCTGTATGTAGCACTTTGAACAGCAGATTGATTTTCTGTGTACATTGCTAAGTTTTGAACTGTAAGATCTAAGAGTTCATCTTCCAAATAGGTTTCAAGTTCACAATCTTGATCAAATGATGGAAGACCATCTAACATTATATATCCATCTTTATTTATGTATTGAGGATATCTCATGTAGCTTATGTATATTTTAGTTGGTATAAATTCACCATCTGTAAATATAGATATTTCATCAGAGGACAGAAAGTTGAATGTTTCTTGATATTCAAAAGATGGTCTGTAGTGAACATTGTTTAAACAAAACTGAAGATCACCATGTTTAGCCAATTCTCTATTTATCCAAATTTTTCTATCTTTACATCTTCCTTTATCAGCTAATACATAACTATCAATATAGAACATGTATTTTGGTGTAAGAAGGTGTATGTTAGCAGCCCATTGGTTCAATTCAGCGTTCTTTACAAAAAGATCTAAAGGTTGCTTATTGTATGTTACAACAAGGCTCTGTAGGTCCTCATAACGCTTCTTGAAAGCATCAAGTCCTAATCCAGAATTTGTACTTTGACCATCAACTTTTTGTTTTATCAACTTAATCTGAGCTTCATTCAAAGCTAAGATTTTATCTTCCAGTTGAATTTGTTGATGCTCATTAGTTGATAGTTTATTTAGTTTTTGATCTATTTTATATAATAAACTATCTACTGGTATCATACAGACGCTAATTTCTTAGTTTTCAATTTTTGTTCAAGTGTGATTAGTTCATCCTGATTATCATCATCAGCTAAGAACTTAATCAAATCATCTTCATCTTTAGCTATTTCAAATTCACCTTCATAGACTTTACCTGTTGGTTTAATTCTATAAACTGAATGTGCTACAGCTTGTTTTACAAGATCTTTTATATGGAGCAGATTTTCCTTCATATCAGCAAATCTATTGAACACCTCTACAGGGTTAAGTCCTTGAAATTTACCATTTTTGAATTCTGTTTGTTTCAGCATATTATCCACTTGGTTGTAAACAACTTCTTCTTTAGTGTCTTCTGTTACAGGAAGTCCTAATAGTCTTGCAACTTTTCTCTTCTTCTCAGGAGTCATAGAATCAAACTTAACAATAGCTTTATTAATAAGTTGTTTCTTTTTAAAGATCACTGCATTCTCAATCTCATCATCAGCTACATAAAATTGTGTATCTGCTGGAAACTCACCTCTTTCCCATGCCTGATAAGAAGAAGCAATTGTTGGATGCACACGCAACCAAGAGAATGCTAATTCCTGAAAAGGAATAGTGAGATCAAAGTAATTGTCACCATCTAACAATTTAACTGGTTGTACATGCATTGAATCTTCTGTAGAAGTTGACAATCCATAATTCCAGAACTGAGAACGAGGTCCAAGATCAACATCTCCTAAAGCAATTTCTAACTTTTTTCTAAGTGCTGTTACACGCTCAGTTTCTAGTTCTCTTTCTAACTGATCTCCAATCCTGCGAATGTATGCAGCATTAGGATCTAGTCCTGTTCTATACTGACCATCAAGTTCCTTATAAGGATACTTAAAAACTCCTGTACCAGGAATTCTAGTTAAGCCTTTCTGTGAAAGACCACCTTGCATTGTTTGCAACTGAGAGTTGTTGTACTCCTTTTTTAGTGTGGAGATTTTACCTGTTCTGCCCATAATGTAGTTATTTATTTGGTTTTATTAGCAGAGTGGATCCATTGAAGGAAATGCGATTAACATTTAGTCAATCCATCACTCTGTATATTTAAGAAGAGCTCCTTAGGGTAGGATTATAAAGGAGCTCTTCTTGGTAGGGTTAACTCGAAGCAGTTCTTATGGTATGCTTTTGAGTATTATTAGAATTGTGGAATCTCTTCGATTAACACAGTACGTGATAAATCCTCAATGAATACATCACAACGGTCTTTCATCCAGATTTCATAACCAGGGAATTTGTTTGCAGAACTCATACCTTGAGACTTAGCAAAACCTAAGTGGTGACGAGTACCATCAATATATCCCCAAGTCATAGAAGGAGCACCTTTCATTCTTACTTCTCTGATGTTATTAGTCATAGAACCATCACTCATAGGACTAACATCAAATACCATAAATACTGGAGTGCTTTTCTTGTTTTGACCAAACTCCAAGTTTGATTGTGGCAAATCAAGTTCTTTCAAGTGAATAAGTTCAACACGACCTGTTTCACGAGTAACCATTGCATCAAATGCAAAGTTATAAGTGATGTGTTGACCTTCTCCTTGCATGTAACGATTTCCAGAATCAGCCATGAAAGTCAAACCTGAATTAAGAGCATCGTTCTTCAAAGCTTGTTGAAATACATCAAACCCAGCTTCATTTGTATACATCTTAACTTTACGATCTTTAACATCCACACGTCTGTAGAACAAATCTCCAAACACTGAACGAATCAAATTAGCAGTGAACTCACCACGATTATATTGTACTAAGTTACCATTGTTACGCATTCTGTGATAAACACCAGCAGATGTACGCTTCAATTCTTGCTTAGAACCATTTGTTTTAACAGTACCTGGCTTAGACCAAATCATACGCTTAACTTTTAATTCAAGCATACTTTTACGCATCCAGAACTCAATGAATGGTTCCCATTTAACATCATTACGAGTTAAAGGAAGTTGATTTCTACGTTGAGGAGCATACACTAAGATATCAAGAGGTTTGCCAGAAGCATCAACCATCATTTTATCATCAGCCCACTCAGTGATTTTGTGCTCATAACCATATGCAGAACCTAAAGATTCAAACATTGTAATTTGCTCACCCAAACGAGGAAGACCTAATAAGTCTTGATCGAATTCACCAATAGCAGCATCAACTAATTCTAATTCAATACCTGTTTGTAAGAAAGTAGAACTTACGAAATCTACAGTTGGATTATCAGTCACCAAAGTGAAACTATATAAATATCCCATGTTCCAAGGAACTGGATCTTTAATTACATAGAAACGAGGACCATACTGACGAGAACCTACAGAAACAATTGCATTTTTAGAAAACTCATTAGTATCAAGAACAAGAGAAAACTCTTGACCATCAATACCTGGTTTTCCTAAAGCGTTATTTAATGTGCTATCAGGAATGTCAATGATCTTAGGGAATTTGTAAGGAACAGCTACTTGCCATTTCCAAGCATCACTATTATTATCAATATAATAAGGAGTGCTTTTATTAATCATGTCTAAGAAGTCATTGCTATACAATGAACTTTGAGTGTAAAGACTGATGATTTTTTTATCATAGTCAGCAGGTTCTGTACTGTGGAAGCTTTCTAAGTGATTAGAGTCTGTAAGTTTACCTACAGCACGCTTATCCATAGAAGCGACCCTTGCATACGTAAAACCAGTTAAGCCTGGGATTGTTTGAATTGCCATTTTAGTTATTTTTAATTATTGTTTAATTGTTTATAAAAACCATGAACTAGAATTCTTTGCAGCTGATGTTGAAGATTTGTTTCCACTTTTAGTCACCTGTCTTGCCACTTCACCAAAAAGCTCATTAGATTTTTTACTAATTCCACTTTTTTGTATTGTAGAAAGCGTTGGATCTTTTTCTATAATCTTTAATAGAAGTGCCACTTTAACCTTCATCTCATGATTTTCTGGTCTCTTCAACTCTAAGATAGTTTTATCAAAATCTGTAAGTGTTTCTCCAGATGCTGTTTTATACTTATCTACCAATAGAAAATCTTGTATCTCACTTGCTAATTTAGGATTAATGGGAATACCATCAAACTCTTTTGTCTTTAACTTTTCTTGAAGAACAGCTTGGACATTATTTATATACTGACCTTTAATTGATTGTTTCTGTTGAAGCTCTCTTTCTGCTTGTTGCTCCATTTGTTGTAGCTTAGCAGCTTCTTTCTTCACTAATACTTTATGATGTTTAGCAGCCACTGTTTCAAGATCACCGTAGTTCTTTAATCTTTCCACTTCTGTTGTTATATCTTCAGGATCAAACCCTTGTTCAGTTAATGCTTGTTTCAGCACTTGTATTTGATTATGTTCCTGAGTAAGATCTAATTCTGCAAAACTTGATACATTATTATATGCACTGAAATATTCTTTAGGATCTACACCTTTTACAAATATGGCTTCAAATGCTTGTTGATAATCTTCTCCAAATTGTCCAATGAAGTTATTAACCACTTCAATAGCTCCCTTCTTTTTCTCAGCTTGGAATCTTTCAAGGAATTCCTCAGGAGTGGAGATTGTTACATCTTCTTCATCTTCATCTTTAGAAAATACACCAAGTTTAAATAGATCATTAGAAAGAGCAGTGAATCTACTAACTTCTTCAGGTTCTTCAGTTTCATCAGCATCTTCAGTTTTTGAAGGTGCTTTTGCCTGAGGAACTATTTCTTCTTCCTCTTCCTCTTCATCAGCTCCTAATAAGAAATCTGATAGAGATTTTTTAGAATCATCATCTTCACTTTTTTTATCTGTTGAATCATCTATAGTTTCACCTACAGATTTAACAGCTTTCTTTTTTTCAGTTTTAGAAACAGGAGGAGCAGCATCTTCTGCTGTCATCTCTTTAATATCATCAGGACTAGTTGTAGAAGTTTCAGGAGCCATTAAATCATTTAAAAGCTCTGCATTTCCAAGTCCCATTTCCATTGTATTCTCAATACTGAAGTTACCAAATGATTGGTTCTCTAAATTTTCAGCCATATGTAGTTGTATTTATTTGGTTTGTATTGTAAATGTATATTAAAGGTTGTTAATAGCAAAGAGATGTAATGATATATAAATCAATATTTTGCATAATATAGCATTAATATTTTTTACTCTAATCAGCTTTGTTTGTAATTACGTCATTTATTAGCCTGAAACTCCTTATTGGAGCCACATCTGTTAATGTAACCTGCTGAATTTCAACTCCCCATTTCTTTGCTTCCACCCTTGCTTTCTTTGTAAGAATTACATCAAGTTCAGGATCTATGCATTTTTCTGCAGGAATTGATATCACAATATTTTTTATTATACTCATAGTCATATCTGATAGAGCATCTTTAGCATCATACACTTCTAGAAGAAATGTTTTGACATCAGAGATTTTATATTTAATCACACCCTTCACTACAAAGTTCTGTTTATCAAGGGTATATAAAGATTGAGCAGGTAGACTGATTGTTGTTACAACAACATGCTGTCTTAGTATTTCATCAGCAAAGGGAATCTTAAAATGTATTCCTGGATGTAAAACCTTTCTAAACTTACCAAAACTAAGCCTTACACCTTCTTCATAAGAAGGAATAATTACCACTGGAAGAAGTTGTTCTATCCATTGTACAACTAAGTCTACAAGTTTATCAAACATTATTTAGATTTTTTGTTTCTACCTTTTGCATTCTCTTTAGCTACAGCAAGATCATTAGCTTGATTTTCTCTAGCCACCTGAAGCTTTTCTCTTTCAATACTCATTTTATCAGAAGCTTGCTTGTTCTTAGAATTAATATCTGCAAGTTTCAATTCATAGTCTTTACTAGCTTTCACTTGCTCATGAGTTAACTTACTCATTTCCAATACATCAGGAACAGCATTTTGATTAACATCTTCACTTTCCACCTTACCATATCCTGTTGCAGCAATGATGGCAATCTCTTTCTTATTAATACGATCAAGTTCTCTTTGATAATCATCATGAGCAAGTTGTTGTTCATGTTGTTGTTGAGCTTGTTGTATTTGAGCTTGCTGTTGTTGTTGCTGAGCTTGTTGTTGTTGCTGCTGTAATTGCATTTGTTGATCTTGCATTTGCTCTTGTCTTTCCTTAAGTGTCTTAAACACCTTCTTCATTTGTCTTACACTCTTAGTACTGTAAAGTTCAATGATGTCATATAATGAACCACCATTCTGAATAACAGCCTGAGATAATTGTCTAATTTCTTGGAACATTTGTTGATCTTCTGGTCTATTTGTAGTGAACACTTTAAGATCTCTAAATCTAAGTTCAGAACCATTTATTTGTACAAATGCTGATTCTCCTTCAGACGTGATGTATGAAAGTGTGGATTGTGGTTTTTTAGCTTCTACATATAATGCTGCATCAATGATTGCTTGATATAGCTGACCCATTACATATTCATGTGCTACAAATAAAGGTTCTGTTTGAGAATAAGATTGTTGTATAGCTGTGTTAGTTCCTGTAGCTGATTCTGAAGCTGATACACTTCCCATTCTTTGTTTAGACATACCTACAAGTTCCCAGCACTCATTCTTCAATTGCATAGCAAGTTGATATCTAGATTGTATCTCTTGTGTTCTTGTAAGATCTATATCTCTAAACTGGTTGAATGAACTAGGACTCTTTAAGTTTTCTGGAGAATCATCAATAAACATAACCCCTCTATTACGTGCTTCCATTTCCCAAACATCTAATGCATCTTGAGCATCACCATCCTTAGGAATAGGAATATGTCTTATAGATGTTAGATACACTTTACCCACCTCTTTTTCTAAGAGTTTATAAAGCTGGTTCATACATACATTATATAAAACTTGGAAAGGTTTCATTAAATCTACAAGAGATTTAGCCTCTGTATTCTTCACCTCATGTGTAAGTCCAAGGATTGGACAGTAGTTAAGTAGTTTGTATGGTTTAATGTGATAGATGTCTGGACCAATCTTAATTCCTTGATACCACTCATTTATCCATCCCCATTCTAAAGAAATTTGTGTAGGAATAGTTCCACTCTTATATGTCTCATCAACAAGCATGGATTGTTCATTGTCCATTTCATCTGTATAGATGAGTTTTCCTATCTTCTTTTTAGAAATCCAATAAGCTCTAACCACTACATATTTATAACCAAAGGAAGATACGTTTGATGTAAGTCCTAAGAAATCTTTAAGACCATCATTGTTTTCTTTCATCTCACTCTCAATAATCATTCTTGTCTGAAGGACTAATGGATCATATGTATCATACATTACAGAATCTTGACCAGGAATAGCATCTGGATTTCCAAGATTGGATTCTCTAACATTGATCAATCCATAATCCTGGAGAGAAGATCTAAGATGATCTATCTCATCTTTTGTAATATCAGGAATGCTTTCAATGATTTCTGAAAGCTCCATCACCTGAACTATACCAGCTGCATAAGCTCCCTGAGCTCTACCAGTAGGATCAGAAATATACTTTCTATCAGGAGTGGTGAGGAACCATGTGTTCTTAGGATTAGCAACTTCAATGTTGAATCCAATTTTTGAATTATCTTCATATATATGATAGTATTCTCTTGCTGAAATTAATAAGTCTCTAAATGCATCTTCACTTTTTTCCTTTAGATTGAAGTCAGCTTTCTGACATGTAAGAATATGATTGGCCCACTTCTCAGCTACAGATGTATAACTATCAAGTTGATCTTTCACATTTTCCATTGTCATCTGTTCCACCTGATCATCTTCTAATTCTTCTCCTTGCATTTTAGCTTTTTCTAATATCTTTTCTTTTGCCTGGTTCATTACAAACTCCTGGAGAATATTAGTCTTATATTCAAGCTCTTCAGCTTTAGAATCATCATCAAATGCCTTCACTCTAAATGTATCAGGTCTCTTGGAGATTTCTCCTACAAGTTCATTGATGGGAGTGGTGATGATGGAATAGTGTTTTACATATGCAGGAAGCTGAAGATCTGTAGTGAGCATATCTGTAAAACTCTTCACCTGTGGTTCCTGATAGAAGTCTTCCATACGTAGGATTCCTTTTACCAAGTCATAGTTTTTTACAAATGTATCTCTATTCTTTACATATTCAGCATAAGCTTTATTTGCAAAGTAGTCCATTGTATTTTTAATCCAACTTTCATCCTGCTTTTCTTTGTCAGTTTTAAACTGATCAGGGAATATATTTAAATACGCATAGCGTATAGTTGCATCTTTTGTATACCTTATAATTGCCATTATGTAAACAGTTTACGTTTTTTATTATTAAACATTCCTCTCGATTCTGTAAATAGTGTGTTTTTCTTTTGTGATGCAAACATTGCTTTCACTCTATCATCTCCTGAACCACCTGCTCTTCCCATTATAGGATCCATCTTAAGTGCTTGAGCAATAGCTAGTTCTGCTGCTACAATTCTATCAAAGTTACCCTGATCATTATATTGTATTATTTCTTCTAATAATGTAGGATCAAATATCTTATGTACACCTAATGTTTCTTTTATTATATTTCCTTCATCATCCTTTTCAATATGTACCACTTCTTCCATATACTTTTTAATACAATTGTGAAGATAGTCAATTATCTTCTGAGAACTTCTATGGACACCATATTCTCTTTTCACTGTTGTATTAGGAACCACTTCCATAAGCCACTGTGGTTGTTTCTCAAGATAGTGAGCATCTCCTTTGGCCTTCATATATTCAATAAATGATATATCATCATTCTCACATAGTGTCCTTGCATTATAATACTTAATAAGAAATCTAGCTTGTTCTTCCCATGTTTCCTTCTTATCAGGTCTAGCTACATACGAAGCTACGAACATATCTTGATATTTCTCTCCTGTAAGATCGTGCATTCTTTTATAAACATAAACAGCTCCTAGAGAAGAACTATATGCAGACTTACCTTGTCTATAAGGATCCACTCCTGCAACATATAGTCCATATGTAGGATTGTCTATGGGAAATTCATATATAACAACAGGAGCATCCTTCATGTCACTATTCTTTAAAGGGAAGTTTGTTATAGGTCGTTTGTCTGTAAACTCATGACCTATTTTACCATCCTCATTGCTGAATAGAACAACAGGAGTTCCTGTTCTTTCTAATTGTGATAGTCTGTTCTTTTGTCTCTTAGCAGATTCTATATCAAAGATGTTTGTATCTTCATTCAGGAATATGTCATCCACTTCCTGAGGATAGTACATCTTCTCTTTTAAATAAGCAATCCTATCCCCTGCTTTTTTAAGTCTTTCTAGATTGGCATTTGTAATCTGTGTAGCTTTCTCTTCATCACTTACAAGCATACTTACATTATGAAGATCACTTTTAGTAGGTTGATTTAAATAGGCTCCAAGTGTACTTTCATTCTTGGCCTCCATTCTATACTTGTGAGAAATGAAAAGTCCATGCACACGTTTCTCATCCTTCTCATTGTTATATGTAAGGAAGTTAAAATTGTCCACGTCAAACATCAAGCTCTTTGCATCCATGAATTTCTTCATATCTCCACCTGTACCTGTAAGAATTGGAGAACATCCCCAACCAAATGGTGTAGTGAAACCTGGAACAGCAGCCTGTAATCCTCTTAAGAAATTCCCTTTACCTATCTCATCTATAATAAGCTTACGAGGTTTTGTACCTGCAATAGCCTCTTCATTATTACCCTCATCTAAGTTCCTGATAAGAATCTGTGAGAATGGTATTCTCTCTCCTGATTTAGTCTTTATACCTAGTGTCACTTGGTTCTTCCAGTTATCCTCTATCCTCTGCCACCTCCAAGCTTCTGGTAGGAAGTTGAGTCCTTTATCAATCTTATCTGTAATCAGTTTTATATCTGGAGCATTTAGTCCTGCTATAATATTCTGAGAGTTTTCATCAAATGTAGCACCCCATGATATATAAGATGCTTCTATTACAGACTTTGCAAAACGTCTTATTCCTAATATAACTAGTCCTCGTTTCTCCTGTTGAGCCCTATCAATTTCATTTGTAACCACCCATTCATTATCTCTGAGGAATGGATTGGCATATTTCTGAGAGATGCGTCCTCTATCATCTATAATATCAACCTCTGTATGCCAGATGTTTAAGTGCCAATAGAGAAAGGGGTTAATATAAACCCCATTCATCATAGCTCCATTTAAACACAGCTCTTTATGAAAATCAAAGAATGCCTTATGTTCATCACTTTCCTTATCAGGAATACGTTTCTGATTTATAAACCAATCTTTATAATCTATACTTTGTAGTTCAATCATTTTCTATTTTTAAGGAAGTCTTCAGCCATAGAGCTAAGTTCTCCCTTGCCTCTCACTTCCACCTTACTCTCTTCTATTGTTCTAAGCTTCTCCACCACTTCCACTAGTGCAAGATAGTTCTTCATTGTCTCTTGAACAAATTTTCCTTGAGCTTCTATAGAGGCAATCACCATTGGTAACATTCCTCCTTTAGCTGTAGGCTTCCATTCAATCCTATCCTTCAGTTCATGAAGTGGATTGGCATTAACATATGCTTTCCAGGATGTAAGCTGTTGCTCTGCCCAGTCTAGCTCTGTATTAATGTATGTAGTTTTTTTTATCGTTGCCATATTAACATTTCCATTTTCTGAGACTCTTATTAATTCTACTATTTGGATCGTTAGCTGTCTTGGATGATGTGAGTTTCTTTTTCATACCACTCATCCTAGCACAGAATGATCTTTTCCTAGGACCACCTCCTGGTTGTGGAGGTTTAATATTATGTCCTTCAGCTTTTAATGATGCTCTACCTTTTGCATTCAATCCACCAGAAGGGCTCTTACCTTCTGCTCTTTGCCATGCACCTGTTCTAGCTTTCTTTATTTTCTTTTCCTGCTTAAGCATTTCAGCTGTGGGCTTTTTACCAGAACCTTTATTAGCTCTGATATTATCCCAAAGTCCTCTTTGTGAATAAGAACCATCAGCTCTTTTAATCATTTGTTTCTTAATAGTCGCCATTATCTTCTTCTTTTAATATGTTATCAAGATCCATTCCTTGTTTAATAATTTCATCTATTTCAAAATCATCTGTATGTGGAACATCCATTTCAAGTTGGTTCTTATACTTAGTTATAGCAAACAATAGTTCTTTGTCTGTTATTCCCCATACATCTCCATATTCATCAAGAGATGTTGCAAGGTGTCTACCCATGTTATATTGTGGATAGAGAGATTGTAGTTCCTGTAAAATCTGTAATACTTGGTTGTAGTGGTTTATTTTTTTCATAATCATAATTCTTTATAACAAAATACCACTACTAGATGCTGTAAGTTTTACTAAGCTTGGCTTAATCACATTGGTGAGCAAATGCTGTATTTGTTCATTTGCTATTTTCTGTGTGTCTTCTGAGATTCCTGGTGTTGCACATAAGGCTGCCATTTTCTCAATTACAATAAATGCTTCTACTGATGGGTTCATGTTAGTTGGTTTAAGTCATCATCTGACAGTTTAATATCTTTTTTAAATTCTTTTTCTTCATTATCTAGAATGTCATCTAGTTCTTCCTCAAAATTACTCATCATCTCTTCAGACATATAATCTCTATTGTACATGATTCCTATTACATCCTGTTCTGCATCTGGAGTTCCCACAATGTCAATGTATTCCACACCAAAGTGATACAGATCAAGAAGTGTGTCAAGGAACACCTTCAGGGGAATCTTATGCAGTCTCACTTCATTCTTTTTCATTAATCATTTTTTTAAATTGTTCTTCCTCCTCATCTGTCAATATAGCCTTCCACTTATCTAATGGACAGCTACAAGAAAGACATTTAGTTTTAGCTGCCAGTGTACATCCACAATTTGTACAATGATTGTCTGGTCTTGCTGTCTTATGCCACCTAGAATGATGGGGACAATTAAGACATATATTAATCCTTTCTTCACCTGTTGCTTTAATCAAATCTTTTAAATGAGCAGGGGGAACAATGTTATTTCTCCAGCCCTCATAAATCTGGGAAAAGTTAATCATGAATTCTCTGTTTTAATGTTTCAATATCTATTTCATTATTGTTCCACTTATTCTGTGCAGAGATTCTTTTCTGTTCAGAGGTTTCAGGATTGTCAATAACATTCTGAAAAAAAGCTCTCTTTGAAAGCAATGTCTCCATCCTCTTAACAGCCTTCTTGTGGTTGAAGAAAAACTTTCCAAACCCACTTATTTCTATAGAATCATTTACACGAAGGGCATCATTGGCAGAACTAAACTGGTGAGCTACAACAGTGTCAACCACCTTTTCATTCACCATCAACTTCACTGCCAGTTTCCTAACAAGATAGTCTCTCATTGAAAGACTCTGTGGCTTATCCATGTATCAGTTTTATTTCTAATGTAACGTCTTTCTCAAAGGGAAGAATAATCATTGGATTCACCTTCACCTTTGTTCCATCCTTAATAAGAATGTTCACCCTCTTGAGCTTGGAAATTATGTTATTAATCGTAGGACTTGTACTTCCATACCTATCACAAAACTCCTGTCTAATGTTAGAATAGGAAATGTTTCCCTTAATAGCTGTAAATGCTACAAGCTGTATTTCCCTATGTGTCAGCTTAAGAGAATTAACAGCTGAGAGAATAGAATAATACTTCTCTGCTAGAGAAAAACTATCCTCTGATGAATTCTTAAGCTTCTGTAACATTGCCATAACTCTTATTTAGTTGATGTAAAGATAGCACAATATCATACAATGTCAAATACAAACATTAAATCTATTGCTATATTATGCATCAAATCTTTTTTATAAAGATGAACACAACATTAATAAAGAACAACCCTATAACAAAACATTCTTCCAATATCTCTTTCCCTTCTTCATCTATACCTTCCTGACCATTAAAAGACATACCAAGATCAAAATATGGATGACCATAAGATTTAATCTCTAAAGATATTTCCAACTCATCAAATCCTATAAACCCACAAACCATAGACATTACAATCAAAAAACTAACAATAAAAACAATTGAAACAACCATAACAATATATATTTACACATTTGATATTCAGGAACAATTAATTCTTAACCCACCCACATCTCCCCAAAGTTACAAACTATATATAATACAAACCAAATCTTTTTTCAAATATATGTTCCACATGAAACACATCCCCATACATTTTCTAAAATTTTATATAGCCCCCCTCCCTTGACATACAAAAAATATTTTATATTGATGTGAGAAGAGCCTACTCCATCTCAAAGACCCAGCCACAAATTGAGCGGTGGGGATATCCTCCTGTAGTCACTTGCTCGAATCATTATTTAAACGAACATTTTTTATGAACACATTAGTTATTACTGGTGGAGCATTCACCAAAGAGAAGAATTTTAGCGGTTACACACCATCTGGCAAACGTGTGCACATCTTTGCAAAGCAGATGAGTGGAGCAGGATTTACGAAGGATGCTGATGTCATCTTTCCATTGTTTGTCACAGCAGAAGAACGCACTTATACTGCTTCCAAAGATGCGAACGGTAAAGTGATACCATTTGCTGATGGCTCAACAACTATGACCAGATTGACTGCTGGTGCTTTGTTCACTACCAAAGCGAAGCTTATTGAAGCACACGTTCTTGAAGCATCGATTGATGGAGAATTATCTCATCACGTTAGCCAAGCGGTTTCTCAATACAGCATCACAGGTGCAAGTGTTGCTCAACTGGAAGAACTTGCTTAAGAACTTTGGGGATTACCAACTGGTAGTCCCCATTTTCTATCACCATTATATATATAAGGGTGGGTAATGATGCATTATTACGTAGGGTGGGGAATATTATTGCACCAATGTTGGACACAAATGAGGTGCTGTGGATTCACATTTCCTTGAGAACCAACAAAATACAATAACAATAAACCAATTTTTAAAACATAGATATAGCATTAAGTTATAGTTTTACATACACACATAAAAAAGAGTTTGTCCTCTATAAAAGATAATGTTTATTATGAATAGTATTAAAGTTATAGGAAAGATTACACTTCCTGATGCTCCTAAAAAGCACAAATGTGTATGTCATGATTGTGGTAATGTATTAGATGATTCTTGTGGTGATCCAAGACATAAAGTTGTTACAGGTTGGACTGATGGTAGGAAAGAAGAGAGAATGATATGTGATTATTGTGCTGATGAGCAGTTTGGAGACTATGAACCATGTAGTATATTTGATGGTACACCAGATTGGATGAGATATTGTTATTAAGGACTATTATAGTCCTTTTGTTTAATGCACCAATTCCACGCAGATATATATAAAACTGCACTGATTAATAAGTAGAGCCTTGCAGCCAATGATGTGTTGAAACACACATCTCTTTAATCAGTTTCCCAAGGGTGGACAGATGTAGTAGACAAATTGCTGTGAACTTCTGAATGTTAATCACGTCAATCTATTACATCTGAGTGCAGAGGGAACATTATTATTCACACACATTAAAAACAAGTTTATGGAAAGTATTAAACAAATGGTAGAATTAAAGAATATACTATCAGAAGTAAAAGAACTTAGACTTAAAAGGTATATACAAGATTTGGATGAGGTGTATAATAAACTTAATTCTCTTGTTAGAGATGAATTGGATACATCTTTAGAACAATTCTTAGTTGATTATTACGAGCTTAAGAAAAATAGCTAGCACAGTGTAGGACAAAAGTCTTGTCATAGTCTTACATTGTTTAACACCCAGCCACTGTAAGGTCAAAGACCTGGTGTGGAGATAAGAGCTTCAACCTGCTAAACGGTGGGAGAGGGTACCCAAGCCTCTCAATTTTTATTCACACATATTAAATAATTTAATCATGGAAGAAACAATCATTAAGGGTAAAAAGGTTCATAATTTAGAGATTAGAAGTCCTAAAGTAAGAAAGCTTTTAGAAGAGCTTTGTGTTAATTATAAGATTGATCCTCATGAAAATGTAATTTTATTTGATTTTAAAGGATTTGATTTTTCCATTAAGAGAGCTAATGGGTTGGATTATTTTATAACCAAAATGTTAGACAAGGCTTATAAAGATGGATATAGAATAGGTTGTAAATCATTAGGACGTTCAATTGTAAATACAATTATTGAAAAAAACGAGTATAATAATTCACTTTAAAACTAATAACAATGGCTATTAACCTTATTAAAGAGAAACTTGAGAAGCAATTAGAGCTTCTTGAGGAATTAGAAGTGGCATATTCAGCAGAATTATGTAAATACGTAGTTAAATATGAATACAATGAAGGAGATAGGAAAGTTTATTCTCTATATGATAGAGAAGAAGATAAGCTTATTAAAATGGACAAGCATGAAAGGATTATGTCTTGGTTCAATGTTAGAAACATCGATCTAAACAAAGTAAAATTTATTAATTAAAAATAAAAACTCACACACATGAAAAAAGGATTTTATTTATTTATGACAATTTTTATGATTATTGTCACAACAGGAATGTTATTTGCTGGATTTGCTGTTCTTCCTGTTAGCAGGATTAACTTTATGCTTATCAATGCACTATCATTAATGGGCTATTTAGGAGCATTTTGTTATTTTGATTCATTCATCAAAGTTAAAACACCAACAAAAAAATGACAACAGAAAAAATAACAATATCAGATGAGCACTATTGGCTTATTGATGGACACAAAATTTGGGCTGAGACATTACAAGATGCTCTTGCCCTTCTTCCTATTATGGAAGACCTTGAGAGATTAACGTGGGGTTAATTATGGAAGGACAGGCCTGATGTTTCTACATCTGGGCTTTTATTTAAACAAATAAACATACATTTATAAACAAAACACACAAACATGAAAAAAATCATTTATTGGCTATTATTAATAGCTACAGTTGTATTTGTAGGAGTATTTATTTATCATTTCTTCTATTCTTGTAAAGAAATAGAACATTATATAATCATCTTAATGGGAGCATTTGCATCCTTTATATTGATGATTATGTTTAAATCAAGACCAATGGACACAAAAGAAGAAATCATATACAACGATCTTGTTGAACTAAAGGGAGTGACAGCTCTTCTCATCATTGCAGCAATTTGTATGTTCTTGCTTGCATGTCTATCAGGATGTTCACACAATGGATATGGATGCCATGGTAATTCAAGAACAATGACTGGTGAAGGAATAAAGAAACATAACATAAGACGTTCTTATTAAATAATTATGTGTGAAGGGTCTCCTGAAATCTATTTAGACGTAGGGAGAACTTACACATTAAAACAAAACAAATGAAATACATATTATTATTGTTGTGCATATATAGTTGTACACCTCAGTATTCTTACATTCCTAGTAAAAGGGAAATTAGAAGAGATACAAGAAGATATATGAGACATCATAATACAGGGAACTACATAATTCCCAATCACCCAACATATCAAGTTTCAACCCATTAAAACAAATTATTATGTATCAGTTAGCAAAGCTTGTATTAAAATCTTACATGCCAAGATCCCTTGAGAAAGGAATGTTGTTCTATACTAATGTTGGACAACAGCTTAAAGTGATAACTCTTGAAGATGTTCCTCGTGACCATGAAGAATATATGAGAACACATGGTGCTCCTGTTGAATTGTACATCATCTCACACACCAATCCTAACACACCAGAATATTACATCATTGCACAACCTCATCAAATAGGTTGGATTGATGAAGGTGACCACACTGATGAGTTGAGAGATATTACAATAACAGATGTTAACACTATTATGGAAGATTATGATGGATTTGTAAAGGTGGATGTTATTGAACACTATACAGATGATGATGAAGTTCAATATGATGACATGTATAAACTTGTTCCTAATATATATATGGAAAAAGCAATCATTGCTCCATATTATGAATATTACGATCAACAAGAATATATATTAGAGGGTGATGAAGAGTGGATTGTTGATGATGATTCTGAACAAAATTAAATTAATTAGTTATGAAAACAATTTTAATTAAAATCATATTTGGTGAGAGTAAACCAATTGATTCATGCTCAACAGGAGTAACAACAGTCACACCAGATGAACAACTATCATTCAATCAATGGTGTATTGCATTAAACGTAAGTAGATATTACGGAAAATATTAGTTTGTGTGTATGTGTGAAATGCTCTTGACATTAATTTGTCAGGAGCTTTTTTTTAATTCATTAAAAATCAATTAATTATGAAGATTTTAAAAATTGAACACCATTATTATTTAATGGAAGAGTCAAGTATTACAGAAGGGAATTATATGTGGAATGGTGTTATTATGTATAAAATCATAAAGAACACATCTATGCCTCAAAGAGGATGGAAAATCATTGGGACAACTGATCATTTAGAAGACCTTCCAAAGATGGATATACAAATGTTAGAAAAACCCACTCCTACACAGTTTAATTCAGCAGATGTAATACATTATTCTAATTGGGTGTTGAGCTGGTGTTCTACAAACAAATATAGAAAAACAGGTGATGGTGTACAACCATTTGGAATAGGAGACAGTATAACAGATGAAAAACTATTTGAAATGTATTTAACATCTATTTCTCCTAATAAGACAGAATGGAATGATGTAGAAGCTACAGTGCATGGAGATGTTGTGATCATCACTAAACTATAAATAATGGCAGAAAGAAAAAAAACATACATCAATGCATTCAATAAACATAAATGTAGGGAGTTTTTATTCTCTTTATTTGCTGAAAAACAGATTAATAAAATTGTAGGGTTAGCTGGTCCAGATATAAATGATTATGTAAAATTTTGTAAATCAAAAGGTTATACAGAGTTTGAAATATATGAAAACCATATTTCTACAATATTTGATCAAATTAGGTTTTTAAGAACAAAATCTAAAGTGAGTCTTACATATGGAAATATTCTTAATGCAGATGTTAATAGAAAGAATGTATTATTTGATCTTGATTATTGTGTAACAACAAAATACATGAATTTACATTTAAAAAAGTTTAATAACAACTTTATTATGACATTTTCAAGAAGAATTACTAATAAAGAAACATTTGATTCATTCTTTAAAGCAAAGAAAGAAACATTAAAATCTATACTCACTGTATTTAGTCCTATTAAACATTCTATTCTGACCACAGAGAATGGAAATACATATTACTATGTGGAATATCGTGACACATCA
>Ga0209499_1000111_pt1 | contig 57046 bp, 60 predicted proteins | sample C_130208_EF_Meta_FD_187306 | JGI IMG/M metagenome (GOLD analysis project Ga0209499, IMG submission 187306) | Freshwater microbial communities from Lake Croche, Canada to study carbon cycling - C_130208_EF_MetaG (SPAdes) (version 2) | ecosystem: Environmental > Aquatic > Freshwater > Lake...
CCAGAGGAACCAGTTGTGCCAGATAAACCAGTAACACCAGTAGAACCAGAGTAACCAGTTGTGCCAGAGTAACCAGTTGTGCCAGAGTAACCAGTTGTGCCAGATAAACCAGTAACACCAGTAGAACCAGAGTAACCAGTTGTCCCAGAGTAACCAGTTGTGCCAGAGTAACCAGTTGTGCCAGATAAACCAGTAACACCAGTAGAACCAGAGTAACCAGTTGTGCCAGAGTAACCAGTTGTGCCAGAGTAACCAGATGCACCAGAGTAACCAGTTGTTCCAGAGTAACCAGTTGTCCCAGAGTAACCAGTTGTTCCAGATGAACCAGAAGCCCCTGTTCCAGAATTAGTTCCAGGGGCTCCAGTATATCCAGTTATGCCTGAAGCGCCAGTATATCCAGTAGTGCCAGAGTAACCACTAGAACCAGTAGAACCAGTAGAACCAGTAGAACCAGTAGAACCAGTATAACCAGTATAACCAGTAGTGCCAGAATAACCACTTGTTCCAGCTGAACCAGTAGTGCCAGTTGAACCAGTAGAACCAGTATAACCAGTAGTGCCAGAATAACCAGTTATTCCAGCTGAACCAGTAGTGCCAGTTGAACCAGTAGTGCCAGTATAACCAGTAGTGCCAGAATAACCAGTTTTGCCAGCTGAACCAGTTGTGCCAGAGTAACCAGTTGTGCCAGAATAACCAGTTGTGCCAGCTGAACCAGTGCAACCTGTTGCAGAGTTTGATCCTGCATTTCCAGTATATCCAGTATAACCTGATGGCACCATCGTGTTTAATAAAAAAGGAACATCGTATAATATCTCATTTGAAATTTTTCTAATACTATTATTATTTGCATCCGCAATAAATATATGTCCAATCTTATTTGTAACAATTCCATAAGGATTATCAAATCTGGCAGGTAAATTTCGCTGTCCAATTATCAGTAAAGCATCTCCATCTAAAAATCCACCATTAAATCCACCTGCAAATGTTCTTACATTACCATTTGACAATACGCGTATAGTATCTGAACCAGATTCAGTGATATATATAGTATTACTAGAATCAATTGTAATACCAACCGGTGTATAAAATGTTGAATTTAAATAAATATCGTCTATTTTTGAATATGAATTTGTCCATGATAATCCTGCAAATGTTGAAACAGAATTATCTATTAATGAAATTTTTCTAATAAGATTATTACCTGTGTCTACAACATATACATTATTATAATTATCAACAGTTATACCAATAGGAGAATTAAATCTAGCACTTTGTCCAACTCCATTACGAAAAAGAATTCCATCTGAATATCCAGCAATTGTGGTTACCGTGCCAGATGATACGGTAATTTGACGAATACAATTATTTCCAGTGTCTGATATATATAAATTACCAATTGTATCTGCTGTTAGCCCATATGGTGCATTAAATCTTGCAATTAAATTAGAACCATCAGTCCTTCCAGGTAGACCGGTTCCTGCAATTGTTGAAACTATTCCGTCCAGTATCATTCTTATAGCATTATTTCCAGTATCTGCAATATATATAGCACCTTGTATGTCTACAGCAACTCCCCATGGTGAATTAAATGTAGAATTGGAAGCTTGACCATTTGAAAATCCACTTTGTCCAGGAATACCTGCGATTGTTGAAACGGTTCCCTCACTTGTTATTTTACGAATAACATTATTCTTAGTATCTGCAACAAACATATTACCATTGGTATCTATTGCTAAACCTGATGGTTGATTAAACCTTGCTAAATTACCATTACCATCTACTAAATCATCAATGGTTAATGGTGGAACTGATTGGGGATTTATTCCAGCAAATGTGCTTACATAATTACCATAAATAGGTGTAATAATAGATAAACCATCATTGTATCTAACAACATCGTTAATATTATAATCACCTATATTACCACTATATATTCCTTTCCAAATAAATGATGTTCCAGTGTAGCCAGTATAACCAATCTTTCCAGTATTTCCAGTAGGACCAGCTGGTCCTACTGTTCCTAGGCCTCCAGCGCCAGTATAACCAGTGGGTCCAATTGGACCAGCTGAACCAGTTAGACCGTATCCAGTGTATCCAGTTTCACCTATGCTACCCTTCATTGAAAATTGTTGAAAATGATTCAAGCTTGTAATGTTTGAAGAAAGTTTTCGTATAATTTGATTACCAGAGTCAGTTATATATATATTTCCTGAAGAGTCTAACGTGATTCCATTCGGTTGATAAAAACTTGAAAGTATTGCATCTAATCCAGTGGAATTCTGAGATCCTCTGTTATAAGGATCTGGAGCATTACCTATATCTCCAGCAATTGTAATTACACTTGAGTCTTGTGATATAGTTCTTATACAATTATTTCCTAAATCTGCTACAAATAAAATACCGCTTATATCACATGTTATACCATATGGTTGATTAAATCTGGCAGTTTGACCAATTCCATCATTATGTCCTGCCATATTCATACCAGCAACTGTTGAAACTATACCGCTTGATATTTTACGAATAACATTATTTCGTGTATCTGTTACAAAAATATTACCCAGCGAATCTACACATATACCAATTGGATTATTAAATAATGTATTTGTTACTATGCCATCAACGTATCCAGATATACTAGAATTACCTGCTATTGTAGTAACGTTTCCCGATGTATCTAATTTTCTTATTGTATTATTATTTGTATCAGTAATGTAAATATTTCCAGAATTAGATATTGCTAGGCCAGATGGCTGGTTAAATAGAGCATTTATTCCATTACCATCTGTAAAACCACTTCCTAAATATGAACCTGCAATTGTTGTAACATTAGTTGTTAACAAATTAATTTTACGAATAACGTGATTACCTTTATCTGCAACATATAGATTACCTGAAGTATCTAATGCAAGGCCATATGGCGTATTAAATTTAGCATTTGTTCCAGATGAATCTATATATCCAGGAATCATTGTAGTGCCTGCTAATATACTCACTATTCCTGTAGAAATTACAAGTTTTCTAATAGTATGATTTTGCGTATCAGAAATATACAAGTTACCAGAAGAATCTGCTACTGCACCACTTGGTGTATAGAATTTAGAATTTAGTCCAGCTCCATTGGTTGAACCAAATTGTCCAACTATTCCTGCAATAGTTGAACTTGCATATGATGGTGGTATATTATTAGAATAAATATAGGAAGATCCATTAATTAATACAATATCATTCACATTATATAATGTACTTGGATTGTAAACACCCCTCCATACAAAACCAGAACCAGTATATCCAGTTTTTCCGTCACGGCCAGTTGTTCCAGATGATCCTGTAATGCCAGAAGAACCAGTAGCGCCAGTATAACCAGTTCTTCCCGAATATCCAGTTGTTCCTGAAGGTCCAGTAAAGCCAGTAAAGCCAGTAAAGCCAGTAAACCCAATAGCACCAGTAAACCCAGTAGCACCAGTAAACCCAGTAGCACCAGTAACCCCAGTAGCACCAGTAACCCCAGTATAACCAGTCATGCCAGAAGAGCCAGAAGAGCCAGAAGAGCCAGAAGAGCCAGTGTAACCAATAACTCCAGTGTAACCAGTAGAGCCAGAGGCACCAGTATTTCTTGCATTACCATCTGCACCAGTATAACCAGTTGTTCCTGATGAGCCAGTATAACCAATTGGTCCAATTGGTCCAATTGCTACAGGAGTGTTTGCAGAAAATGTATTAATCAATTGTTGAATATTCTGTTCAAAAACTGTAAACTGAGTATTCAATTGCGTATTTAATGTATTAAGATCGCTCATATCTACATATAAATTATGTTTAGTAGTGCTAAAAATTTGCGGGGCCTATTTTTATATCCTGGTCACCTATTCCGGAATTAGTAGATACTATATTTTTTTGTATATCTCCAGCCGTAGAAGATAGTATTACTTTCATTTCATCAAATGATTCAGGTATAAGTGGATATAAAAACCCCGTAAAAAGAGCACCGATAATAAAGTCACGAGATAATTGTTTGTTTGTTGGAATTTCATTAAGATAGTATACGGAACCCGCTCCTAATATTGCAACAATCATTCCGCCTACGATTATCCAAATAAATACTTCAAGGGACATTTGTTAACTTCTGAGCGAGTGTTCTAGAAAAAAATGCGCAGTATAGCGCGGTTCTTTTATAATGTTTCATAATCATCTGCTGATAATGGAATTGGTGTTGGAGCGGGTGCATCAATTTCTTCTATTTCACCCATATCTAGTTCTTCTAGCTCGCCAAGTATCTTTAACTCGTCAGATTCCTCTGTTGTTTCACGTAGCTCGGCTTCTCCATTTGTTCCAAAAACGGAGTCTATTCCAGTGAATCCCACTGATTTCTCCGTATCAATTATTAGCATTTCTTGTTTTGCCTTTACTTCTTCTGGTATTACTTTTTCTTGCTTTACTTCTTCTTGTTTTACTTCTTCTAGCTTTACTTGTTCTGGTATTAGTTGTTCTGGCTGCAGTGTCTGCACTGGTTGCACTGGCTGCAGTGGTTTCTCTAAAATTTCACTTTTTATTTCAATAACTTCGGGATTCTTTATTTCACTTTCTTCCGTTGCTTTCCCCTTAGATTCTTCATGAATTTCGGACGATTCCGTCAATTTAGATGCTTCTAGCTGAATTCCATCATCTTCATCCTCTTGTAAACTATCTCTGAGTATAGACTTAACTGGTAGAAGGTTGCGAATTGCCTGTAAGATACCTTCTTCTAAAAACCGATTAACATCATTCATATTTTTCTGTCTTTCTAGAGATGGAACGGAATCACTAAATAAATAAACATTAGACCATAGGAGACGACTGCACTCAGACATTGTTCTATGCATAAAATGATCAGGTTTTGGAACTGTAATATTTATCTTGCGCCGGGGTTTTGAATGAAGGCGAATTGCAGATAGGATTTTGGTATGTGCAATAAATACTGCTGTGATTAATTCTTCAATATAATCACACTGTATAGATTGTAAAAGAGTAGTAGTTTCAGTCCTCACTTTGTCTAAATTCCATTCAGGTATCTGACTCATAGATTCTTGAAATTCAGATAAAGCAGACTTTGCCCTCGAAGTTACAAGTGGAGATTGTTTAACTTCTGTAAAACGGTCTAGGAAAAATCGAAGTAATGCCGGTTGAAAGTTATACACTAGTTGTTTCGTGTATTCTGATTTTGCCTCACTGTAAATCGCGGCGGATGAATCTTGGATATCCATTATGCTACCCGAATCAATCAGATTAAATTAGCGTAAAAAACGCTAGTTTAGACCTTTATGGTAAAAAACGCTAGTTTATACCCCTGTAAAAAACGCTAGTTTACTTCCGTTTACGCAATCTAGTAGCGTGCTTAGAGTGCTTCTTATGTCTGCGTGTGCAACGTATTCTTCTATAATAACCACCTTTAGCTTGAGAAGAGCACCCATTCAATAGAATATTTCGTATATCCGGATTTTTTGTCAAATCAATTGCTTTTATTTTATCACTTGTAGCAAGTGTTGGATCGGCACCGTGATGGCATAGATAGCGCACAGCCTCCAGCTGGCCATTCTGGCATGCCGACATCAAGGCAGTAAGACCATCAGTTGTCCTGGCAGCATTTACATCGGCGCCATGCTCAACCAGGTAGCGCACTACCTCAAGGCGCCCATCCAGAGGCAGGCAAACATCAATGCACTAATACCATTTGTCGTGGCAGCATTTACATCAACTCCATGCTCCACCAGGCAGCGCACTATCTCCAGGTGGCCCTCTGCGCAGGCAAACGTCAAAGCAGTGCTACCACCATTTGTCATGGCAGCATTCACATTGGCGCCATGCTCCACCAGGCAGCGCACTATCTCCAGGTGGCCATTCTGGCATGCCGACATCAAGGCAGTGCCGCCATTATTTGCGATGGCAACATTAACATTGGCACCATGCTCCACCAGGTAGCGCACTATCTCCAGCTGACCCTTCTCAGTCGCGGCAATCAGAGCAGTTATGCCATAATCACTCTCTACCGAATCAATATCAATACCATAATCTTCTATAAGTTCTCTAACTAAGCTTAAATCACCTTTCCCCGCTGCATAAATTAACTTTGTCTTAGAAGGCGGGGCCTTTGTATTTCTAACAGTTAATCCTATCGCTGGAGGCAATAATGGTTCTTTTAAATTCTTGTTATTCATTCTATTCTATGCTCGTAAAAAATTCTAGTTTATATTTGTGTTCTGTGATAGCATCCATGCACTCAGAATCCACGGACTCATTCCCATAGTAGATCGTTTTAGTGCATCTCTTTCGAGATGATGACCTTTTGCAATCTGACTCATAATTGTATATGGATCCGCCCCAGAAAGCCTAGCAGTTCTTAATTCATTTAAGTTTGTAGGGGTTTGCATTTTTGGCACAATATAATCATCAGGTTGTGCCCATTTTGCATGAATATTCTTCTGGCGCCATGTCATATTAAGAGAATTAGTAAGCCGTTTTAAAATACATCGTGATTGAATTGGTTCTGCCATGCATTCAAGCCTGCGAACTTCTAGAACGCATGTAACTTGAACGGAGGCTGTTTCCAGAATACGACGTAAGAATGCTTGAGCGTCTAGTGTAATATCATCTGCACCTTCAAGCCATACCCATGTTGGCTCTCTTGTTCTTACTACACCATGAAGAAGTTCGCGACCCTGCCTTAGAGCACGATCATCACGACAATTCCATCTGAAAAGTGTATGTCCTGCTGCTGCTGCTGCTTGTCTGATCCATCGGGATTTACCACATCCTGGTGGACCAACAATTAAATAACTTTTTCCTCTTGTCTGCTGCATTCTGTCTTACCCACTGAAGAGGGGCTTAGGCCTTTCTACGCACCTATCTCCTTCCTCCCTGTAATTGCTCCAGAGCCATGGAATCACGGATTGCATTCTTTCTCAAACTCTGGTTCAGAGGATTATTTTCTACTGCATCCACCATCACCTGCATATTACGCTCCGTACTCACATCTAACTTAAGAGGTGCTCTGTATTGCACGCGTCCTAGATCAGCTGTGCCAGGAGTCATTCCAGATACACGATTTACTGCCAGGGCACGGTCGTTCAAGTCGTCCGCTGTTAGCCTGTTAGACTTTTGATGAATTTCACCCTTGAATACTGCAATATTTCCATTACCTGCCATGGGTTTACGGAGTTTGGCAACGCTTGTCTTAGATTCATTCTTTCTCATATTATATGCAGAATCATGACTGGTAAAATCCTTATTTACGGAAATAGCCGGGCCAGCAATACGAGAATCATTAGAAAGTTGAGACTTCTGAGTTGGCTTAGCAATGTCATTGGGGTCATAGACCTTGAGCCTTTCAGGACCAGCACCAGGTCCTGAGATACCACGGTAATCAAAATCCACAGTGGTTTCCTTAATGGTGGTGCGTGCAACATCTGAGGGATCCCAGGTAGTAATGGAAGGTGCACCACCCGCATAACCAACTGGAGTTCCAGTCTGTCGGATATTACCTACGGTCTCGCCACGACGTGTTGGGCGAGCATCATCTTCATAATGCACTGCTACTAGGCCAGTATCAGCTGGGGCCAGATTTAAACCCATGACACGATCCTGCGTGCCATTACGCTCATTGGGTCGTATTTCAATAGCAGATGCGCCATAGTCATCACGGGGTCCAGCACCATAGGAAGATGCATCATTATTACGGTATCCTGCACCACCGAATTGCTGACCCATGGGAGTTCTGTAGTCGCCAGCCACGTATGACTTGAAGGCTTCCTGGGATGCAGGGGTTCCTAGGAGTTCTTCCGTAGTGTCAGTACGTGTAGTATATTTGAGGACCTGGGTAGGCCTTGAAGTTTCCTTGGTCACTTCGCCAGTAGCTACACCATTGCGTTCACCGGTCTCATTGAGGAAGAAGGTGTCAGGTCTATATTTTCTGACTTCTCCAGAATCAAGGGCTGGTGCAGTAATGAAGTGAACACCTGGAACAACCTGGTTATTGTAGGAGAGCTTAGGATTGGTGGCTACACGGAGCTTGTCTGTTGTAGGCATGGCACGTTTCATAATTTCATTCACCTCAATCTGCTGGAATCCACCCTTTCCAGTGATACCACCCTTCTCACCAAGGGATGGGCCTACACGTGTAGGCTCAAAGGGCTTCTCATTATTGCGACGACCAGGGTCCACAATGCGGCTACGAACAAAGTCTGCATTTGCCTCATTGCCGAAAGGTTGGCCAAAAGGCTGATTATGGTTGAACATAGGGGTAATTTCTTGTTTCTGAATCTGTGTTGTCCCAGCACCAGTAAACATATCGAGCTTGCTTGTGTTTACGGTGGAAGTCATGTTTTGCTTGACACGCCCTCCAAAAAAAGGTTGCATGTTATTATGCTTGAAGTCATCAACTGGTTGCCCGGTTAGTGCACTTACCACAGTATCACCTCTTGTCCAAGCAGCAGAAGCTTCTACGCCTGAGCTTACCATTTGCACTAGAGGTGTTGCTGAATCAATGGGTTCTGGCATAGGCCCTTGACCTCCTGCAGACCTACGTAGAGGAGGCATACCAGTTGCATATGCAATGGGTCCCCCGTATTGAGGACCAGTATTAGGTTCAGATGGATACGTTTGGCCGCCGGGTGTTCTGAACATCATATCAAGTTCAGTGCCTGCCATAGCAGTATTTGAAGCAGCCCGACTAGAATCATCGCCTCTACTTTGCGATCTACGTGTTGCCGCTTTTCCTACAATTGTTTGAATCTGAGCTTTTAATGCTTGAACACCATCTGTTGAACCGACGGCGGCAAGGGAATTTAGACGATCATTAAGTTCTGAAATTCTTGAAGATTCCTCCTGTGTTAGGTATTGTTGAAGTCCGACCGTATAATATTCAGATGGAAATGGAACACGAGCTTCAGAAGGAGGAGTGGATTGAGGTAATATGCCTAGACCGAGTGTATGAAACCCCTCTTTTTGTAAAACTGATTTCGATGATTTTGAAGGAGATGCAAGTTGTGAAACTGCATAACCAATCGCCATTAATCCTGATAAGGCTGCTAACTCCATACTACCGTTTAGTATAAATTATAATAGACGGTATTATGCCTTATAGGTTCTAGGCTCTAGGTAAAGCCTTATAGGCTCTAGGTAAAGCCTTATAGGCTCTAGGCAAAGCATTATAGCCTTATAGGCTCTAGGCCTTATGAACCGTATTTTCAATATTCTTGTAACAAGATTGTTTCACCCATGCATCCTTTGATTGTGTGCGAGAAGGTATGAAGAAATCAAACGGTGTTTCAAAATTATCTTGGGGATTATGAGGTAAATATTCCCAGCGATTCCATCCAGTTGCTCTAAGAGTGCATGGAGGATTATATAATCTTTGGTAAGTTACACCCAGTGTAAGATCTGGAGCGTTTACCATTTTATTCTGGTTTATTTTATTCGTTTCAGGATCATATTGAATTGCATTATTCTTTACACGATTTCCTAGGCGATTAATATTTTTCAGATCAGATTCAATATCTGTTCTCCATTGACCCTGCAGCCATGATGCTCCAGAATGTTGTAGACGAATCGATGGCTCTGCCGGAAAGCTAGAAGGGCAGTTATGCTCAGGCTTATCGAGCTGATACCGTATAGAATAAGATGTTATTCTCATATCATCTTGTTGATGGAAATTATCATATTTTGACCTGGTAGAAGTCATATCTAATCGTAATATTTAAAAAACATTTATATTAGATATGCCCGGTGTATACACGACTGGATCTTATGATACTAATGAATGGGAGCCAGTTGATATGGTTACAGTATCACATAATGAATCAATTAGTGCCTTGCGTGATATTGGGGTAGGAATAGGACAAATTTTTGGTGGTAAATCCGATTTACTTGAAAAGAAGATCCTAGATTTACGTGAAGGATTAATAAAAGAGGCAGAGAAATTGCTAAAGACAAAAGGTGATAATTATATGATTGTTGGTTTTGATATGGAAACCTCGCAATTTGATCGTGCAATTATAGTTATTGGGACAGGCACACTTTTGCGTAAAAAGAAACAATCAGCAGGTGCAACTCGTTCCTTAAAAACAAGAAGGCGACGTTAATACTTCTCAGGGCGACCACACTGGGTCACCTTCATAGGCACTGGGGCAAAAGTAGCTGCATAGGGCCACATTTGAATTGCTGGTAGATGTTTCTGAGTTACATCTATTTTCACAGAACCCTTGGTTGATTTGCGATATAGGGTAGACTGTTTTGTGGCAGGCGGCTGATATTCGCGCCCAGGGCAATATGTCAAAGGATAATTCAAGCGTCTCAGATCAGATTCCACATCAACCATATTTCCTTGGGGTAAGCTTACCTCATTGCCACCGACAAGTCCTAACATATGCCGGGCTGGCTCTCTATGAACTTTAGTCCATACATTTTCAGCATACGTTTGAGGATTTTCAGAATTCTCAAAGGGATGTTTTAGGATTGCAAAGGGGTCATCCATCTAATGGCTTTTTAGGAAAAAGCCAACCAAAAAAAGGTTTAAATTGTTTTTGTCATGCTTTTTAGGAAAAAGCCAATCAAAAAAAGGTTTTAAATTTTTTTTGTCATGCTTTTTCTAAAAAGCGTCTAGCAATTTATATCGCGCATATAGCTTCTGCTAGGAATTCCAGCACGCATCCACCCTGCAGCAGCCACCTCAGGAATCAAATTCTTGGGATTCTGAATATTATCAGCTAGTGAAGGCACTAGGGGCGTGAAGACACCAACAAACTGTGTCTCAGTCACAGTGCCACACTCTTTCATCTGCTTTACCTGCTCAGCGTGCAGCAGATTACTCTCCACATCTGGATTACCACGACCCCCAGCCATGTATGGGACAGTTAGGAAGGGGCGAGCCTGTGCACGGATTTGGCACCTATTGCTCTTAAATGATGACTCATTACGCAGCATAGAATCAGAATCAACTTGTGCATTATTAAGGCCAAATCCCTCGCGAGGATACATGAGCTGTTGCTCAGATGCTAAGGGATTTACACGTCTAGAATCGGGCACAAGATTCATAGTGGTATACTTACCCGGACCAAGGCTCTGCGTATAGTATTGTTGGATTCCACATAGATCGTCACGAGTCTTTGTTAGACGATTGATATCCATATCTGTTCTCTTTCAGGAAAAAAGAAAACACATATGTAGTAAATGAAACAGTCTGACCGGTTTTGTAGATGTATCAAGGCGGTTAAAAAAACAGTGAAGCTCAGACCAGCTCAGCATTCTGACGATGCCAGGGAAAAGGCGGCTATTGCAATTTGTGTAAAATCCGTCTTACAATCACGAGGTAGAACATTAAAGAAATTCAAGTGCCGGGGCAAGGGTAAAGGTGTTCATACACAAAAAATCAAATAAATTATTATATACTGGTTGTTCCAGCAGGACATGATGCACCTTCTGGACATATAATAGGGGTTGGTGATGATTCTGGACAATAGTATCCATGTGGGCAAATAATTGGTGGTGCAGCAGTTCCACCAGTCCCTTCAACGCAAAAAAATCCTGCGGGACATGGTTTTTCACATGCTGAAGTTGATCCTTCAGGACATGAGCAACCTGCTTTACAGATACCAGAACAAGCTGGAAGTTTTAAATTAGAAGTAGCACCATATGTTCCTCCAGGGCATAAGTGTTCTTTATTTGATGAAGAAGTAGCCGGACACCAGAATCCTGGAGAACAATTAGCAGCAGCTTGTTCCGGAATAGGAGGGGTTCCCTCAAATGATTCATTAATTAAATACATATAGATTATAACGCATACTGCGATTAAGCTAAGTAAAATAAATTTTATATTTAGTTTACTCAATAATCCCATTATCTAATGATACCCTATTAATTCAACTGACCCCCTTAAGAGTTTAGCCATGGTACAGCCCCTCCTTCAGTTCCACCAACACATGCATCACGTCCACCTTCCTTGCATGTTTTCCCTGGAATTTTGTATAGCCAGTCTTGAAAGCTCTTTCTATCATTTGGTATAGTTGTAGAAGGCATTGTAATAAATTGACGCTGGCCTTGTGATTTTCCGAAAACATCTGTAGGATCTGAGAACCAATTTACTCTAAAGAAATCATCCATTGTAGATTTTACAACTGGGTCTTCTACTGATTTAGCCTCGGACCTCATTGGATTATACTTGATTTCATCAATTAGAACATTCATAAATGGATTTCTTGGGCTAGGCAATGTTAGTGCATCTCCATTGTCATATGACGAACCTATTTCTCCAACCGGGGGTGTTTTCCATGAAAGAGTAGAAGGCTCATCTGGAGTAATACGAGCTACGAATTCCTCTTGAATATATGGCGCTTTAATCATATCAATTATATCAGGAAGGGTAATTATTAGCCCAAGAATAATAGAATATGCCATTGTTGTTACTAGATCATGATTAAATAGGGAAAATAATATCGCAACTGTTAAAACCACAATTCCAGTTCGTGTTAAAGCATTTACACGCTCACTAAAGCATGGTGGGCGTGCAGTTGAACGTCGTTTCCATTGTGCTATCCAAGAGTCTGTTAAGAGAACTAAAGGGTTTTCCCACCATACAGGTGTGCATAAAGGCACATTGACCATCCTACTTCTTAGCCTGTTTCTTATTGTTTCCTTGCTTACCCGTCAAAATAGATACAAATTCATCTACCGGATTCATACTAGGTTTTGTCTCAGGAACAGAAAGTGGTGTATTTGCATTTGCCATAGCATTTGCATTTGCATTTGCCATAGCACTCTTTCTCTTAAGCAATTCTTTCCTCATACGCTCTTGTGCCATGTTTAATTTAGCACTCTTCTCCTGTCCTGCAGCCCTTGCGGCATCAAGATCTCCATCAAAGCTAAATGCCTTGCGCATAGAATTCATCATATCAACGAATGCCGGGTTCTCTGAAAATTCCTTCATCATCTCCTCTGCCTCGGCAGCTAGCTCCTGAGGCTTGAATTCACCTCTTTGAAATTTATCTTGAAGCCTCTTCATGATACGCTTCATTGCACCCTGAAGCTTCTCGGGATTTCTCATTGTAGAATTCATGATTACTTCAAATGCCTTGCTCGGGTCTGTTTCGCACTGCTTGATGGTTTCTGCATCTAGGCCAAATTCCTCGGGCTTTAGCTCTTTGACAATCTCTTCAGCTAGCTTTACAAGCTTCCCATTTTTCAGCTTCTCAGGAAATGGAGGAAGTCTCTCACCAGAAGCTGCTGTATTCCCAAAGAGATCTGAGAAACGCTGGGTAAATGAATCAAATTCATTGCGATTCATCTTTCCACGCCAGTCATCCATAAAACTATCAGCCCATGAGCGAAATGCATCGCTACCCATGCCGAAATCTTTAGAATTGCCGTCCTTCATTGTAACAGCGAAACTCAGTAGGCTCAAGAATTGATTTATGGCATCCCTTGTTCCTTCACTAGAAGATGACCACATTGCGTCATTAATGAAGACACCCGGAAGAACCATTCCTGGACACTTAGTCATGTCCCTTTTTGGATTTCCAGCATTTGGCATTACCATTTGCTTATAGGTCTTCTCTCGTTCTTCGGGTGCTACTGCTTCTGCAACCTTGATAACTTCTGCTAGTTCAGGAAAGGTCTCTAGGAGGCTACTCATGAACTCATTATATTTCGACTGGAATATAGAATCTAGGGGGGAATCCATCTATCCGAGATATATAGAGGTTCTGTGAATTCTTTACATGGCTTTTCTAAAAAAAGCTACATACATTTTCTTGTAGTATATTAGAATGAATACTACAAGAAAAGTAATATGTTATACTGGAATTGGTGCTAAGAAAAATGCTAAACACACTGTTAAAAATTTTAGAAAAATTATAAAGAAACAATATTCTAGAGCTGAATGCAAGAGACTGAAAAATTTAAAAAAGAAATATGGATTTAAATCTGAATGTCCTAAAAAGGGAAATACAAATGGCTGGATTGATTTTTTTGGGGCTGGATATACAAGTCCAGAAGCTTGTAATTCGATTGTTAAAAATAATAAACTGCTATATAATCAACTGATTGCTAAATAATAGCTCTAGCTTTCTATATGGCTTCGCCTGGCAAAGCCTAAGCTCTAGCTTTCTCACATAGTTTACAGAGGACCTCTAGATACTGCCAAATTACATCCCTATTTGTCTGGCTCATTGTCGGCCAATATTTGTCAAAGATCATTAATGCAGGCATTAGTTCATTGAAACGAGTTGACATTGTTATTTTAGCCAGCTTAATTAGTTCTTCATCATTACGCGTTGCTATAAGGTCATTTGCTGGAGTATAGATATATTCGTGGAACATATCTAAGACAAGTTTTGGATTTGACCTCTTTGCTGCCTTAATGGCCTCTAGACCCATAGAAATACTCTTTTCCTCTGGATAAGAAGACTGAAGCTCCTCAAAGAAGCGAATTAATTGATTACAAAAGGCAGCGAGTATTGACATCTCTACCTTTTATAAGTGTGAATTGTTTAGGCAATTTTTAACCTCTGTATATTTTAATATAAAATATCAAGGTTATCTTAAAATAAAATCTTTATTTGATAATAAATAAACAACCCCATAGCTTGAACCTAAAATAGTAATCCAATATGGAATATCTAAAAGGCTTAATTTATATCCTTTATCCCAATCTCCAATAGTGTATTTTGTGAGAAAAGCCACAATCAATGGTATAATTACATAAGAAGAAAAGTTAGACCGATTTTCAACATTAAATAGTAATATTGATACACAAATTGAAAATAATACTGTAATTAATATATGAATTGATAGTAACATATCTATTTATATAAAAATAGAATTGTAGGAGTAAATTTAAATACGCCCTCCATTTGGAGCCACACGTTTCTGTGGAAGTCCAGTATCACGATTTTTCTGATAGGCTTCCATTTGTCTATCAAACATTTCTTCTTTCTTAGACTTTGTGCGACCAGGCTCCTGCCTCATACTGGAATCTCCCATACCTTGGGCAGTGCGATCTCCCTGACTTGCACCGCCGTTCAGAAATCCAAAATCCCAGTTCTTCGTTGAGCTGTTATCTACCGATGCACCAGTTCCTTCCACAAGGTTGCCGTAAGATTCACTTAACTTTCCTCCCATTTCGGCCATATTCCACGCCTCTGGCTCATCAGCCAGCCCTGCAGGCATTGGACCTCTTGGCATTTGTCCTTGTCCAGAACTAGAACCAGAGCTAGATGGATTTCTCGTAGTATCCTTTAACTTCCGCTCATAGAGCCAATTGAGAACTTCTGAATTTGTCTTAATCGGTTCTTTGTCATCACGAATTAAAAGAGTGGGGACTTGCTTCAGCCATGTCGGGAGGTCTGACCGCATGGCAGTATCAACGCAGACAAACTGAAATTCGGATTTATAAGGGCTCTTGGAAAGTTCTTTTAGAAACGCTTCGGACCAATCGCATTTGTTGCTATAGAAACAAATGTTGTTGGGTTGACCTTGCCGTAGGGCCATTCTACGCATATTGTGTTTTAGAAAACTTCTGGATTTAGCGTATTAATGACGATTAGAACGACTCTTACGATTCTTACGATTTTTGCGGGTTTTCAGATTCTTCCGAGACACAGATCTATTCTTATTTCTTCTACGACCACCAGTTGTCAAAGTTGCATTTTTTGCTTTAGGTTTTCCGAAAAAGCTTTCCCAAAACGTTGGTTTAGCATTAGCCGGAGTAGAGGATGTAGCAGAAGCTGGGGCTGCAGCAGCAGGCATTGTTGATTGACTAGAATTCATCTAATCTTCATCAGAAAATTAACGCATTGGCTTGATTGATAAAATCCACGGTAAAATTTGATTTACTAACAATATATAAAGTATATATAGCCATGTCATTTGAAGATATTAAAGCCGTTTCTTCACGTAAGATTCAGTTTACTCTTGGGAATACATCTTATCCATATGCAAATACACTTCGTCGTTCAATAATGACACTTGTTCCAATGATTGGATTCCGGTCAGATCCACCGGGGGTTGTAATTGAAGATTCTCATATAAAGATTATTAGAAATGACAGTAATACTCAACCCAATGAACTTCTGGCTCATCGTATTAGTCTGATTCCTATTCATGGCCTAGATCCCCAGTCGTTTGATGAGGATAAGTATGTTTTCAAGATTAATCTTGAGAATGGTGCAGCTACACCACGCGATGTAACTGCATCTGATATTAAGGTTTATGAGAAGCGTAAGGCTGCCGATCTCTCTGAGTCACTGGTTGAGATTCCCTCCAAGGATTACTTTGTTCCGCATCATCTTACTGGAGATACGTGCCTCATTACAACTATGCCTGCAAAGCGCTCAGCCTTGACACCTACACTGGAAGTTATTCTGAAGGCATCTATTGGAAATGGTAAGGAGCATGCTCGATTCATTCCTACGTGCCAATCAACCTATGGCTACACACTAGATACTAATTCCGATAGACGCAAGGCATATTTTGAGAAGTGGTTGGTTACCCATAAGAATGTTGAGCCTGCTAGTCTTGAGCAGGATGAGGCGCGTTTTAAGATTCTTGATGCAGAATTTAAGACTATGCAGATCCAGAGGATCTATAAACTCAATGATGCTGGCGAGCCAAATAGTTTTGATTTCCAGATTGAATCTATTGGAACAATGGCCCCCCGTGCAATTGTAGAACGTGCAATTCTAGGCCTAGTTAAGATGTGTGAGCCTTATACAGGCCTGGATAATGGCGATTTACCTAGCAGTATTAATGTTACACCCTCTGATGCACAGCTACCCGGATTTGACTTTCTGATTCAGGGGCAGGACCATACATTTGGTAATATGATCCAGACCTGGTTAGTTGATAACCATGTAGAGGGTGAGGCTAGACCAAGAATATCATTTGCAGGATATAAGATACCACATCCGCTAAAGGATGAGATGCTCCTGCGTATTGGTGTTGAGGATGGTAATGAGGTGACAGCTAGGACAGCTCTTGCAATGGCTGCTAAGGGATGCAAGGCAATGTTCCAGGAGTGGTTGCGTGTTTGGACTGGAGGGGCTGTAGGCGCTTCAGGTGCAGCAGCTGGTATAGCAGCACCTTCTACTGCAGCATCTCTAAAGAGAACTATTAAGGCAAAGGTTAAGACCACACAGTAAAATTTAAATGCCGAATATAGATGAAGGTATATCATATATTTTTTGTTATTCTTAGATTACTTGTTGCAATTCAAGTTGTGCTAGTAGTATTTAAGAAGAAAAGTTTTTCTCCTTCAATAAAAGTAATAATAGATTCAGTATTGAAGCTTTCACTAGGGCTTTTTATTATAATATTTTTCTATTTTCATAATGTCGGCCTTGATCCATGGGATATTTATGTTCTACAATTCTCGGGAATTCTTATTATAGTAGATATAGATTACGCTAGTTTACTTGATGTAATTGGAAAAGTCTCTCCAAGTATATCAAAGAACTTGGAAATATTAAAAACAATTCAACGTTATCCTAAATCTCAGAATTAGACTCCGTAAAGCGATCGTAACATAACAAGGTAATTAGACCATTTCTGCCATGGTAACAATGTAATACCTGATAAGCGAATTGCATTTTCAATAAAAGGTTTCATGGCCTTGAACACTGCTACTATGTTGGTGGAGCCATATGTTTGAGCGAGTAGTGCTTTATCAAATGATGGCTTTCCCGTGCGCTGATTTACATCCTCGTGAAAATTATATACCCAACTTGTTAACCAATCATATATTTCAGAATGCGGTATTTCTTTGATGGCCGTAATTGGATGTTTTAGAATCCATTCTTGGGCATGTTCACGACAATTAGGGCAGGGAATCATTTTCGGCATAATTTCAATTAAGAGAATCCACTGACGTTTTTCGTCTTCTCGGAATGATGGAGTAATTACTTTTCCACCTCTTTCTGCAAGAGCGTGCATAATTGTCCAGAGCGATGGGCCCCAATTATCTGTAATAGGATAATCAGGTTGATCGGCTTTACAGGCACATGGCATCTATTTTTTACATTTTATCTAAATGCAAAAAATAGGCGCGGTTATATGATCAAGTGGTTCATTTTAATTCATACTGATATTGGATCGATTCCAGGTGATAATCACATATCTTATCGTCAGAATTATATAACCTAGTTAATACAATCTTACTATATTCTTCCTTATATTTCTTATAAAGTTCATTGTATATTTTGATGTATTCCCTTCCGTAATAGAACGTATAATAATTAAGATATTCTTCTGTTTCCTTTTCATTCATTGCCTGTTTTTCGGCAATAATAGATGCTTGTTCACTTGCTAGCGAGTGTGCCTTTGGGTGAGCATATTTAGTATACATCTCATTTTCTGCTTCAATGCATATTACACATTCGGTAGGTGTTTTCCCATCATGTATATTGTCTCTATCATACCACATTTTTTCTCCGAGGGTGGAATCTGGATCTTTAATATTTACATATTTGTTACCATAAAAGTCATAATCTTTAAAAGGCCATGACATTTTTTTATTTAGTTGTTACTTATTCATAAATTTTATTTCAATTTTTTATCGAGCTTAATCAACCTCCTCAATCTTGGGGCCAGGGGCCTCTGTTGCTCCTGCGCCATCCGCTCCAGGCTCTGTAGCTTCGCTTGTAGCGTAAAGCTTCATAAAGAAGGGTTGGAAGTCGGCCTCCGAGGCCTTCTTCTGAGCCTCACACTCCTCCTTAGATGCACCCTGATTTGCCTCCAGCCAATCCAGATACGTCTTAGTCTTCTCCAGGTATGAGTCACATGCCTCAGCTCCCAGCTTCTCTCTGGTCTTCTCATCATTCAGAGAATTACGGACATTGTAGACGTAGGACTCTAGGCCATTTCTGGCCTCCACCTTCTCCATATGCGCCTTGTCCTCTGCCTCAAAGGATGCAGCCTCGTTCACCATGCGCTCAATATCGTCCTTACTCAGACGACCCTTGTCATTGGTAATAGTAATCTTCTGAGACTTCCCAGTAGATTTCTCAGCCGCTGAGACATTCAGAATTCCATTGGCATCCACATCAAAGCTGACCTCAATCTGAGGAACTCCGCGGGGCATTGGGGGAATACCGTCTAGCTGGAACTTGCCAAGGGAACTATTGTCCTTTGTCAAAGCACGCTCACCCTCGAACACCTGGATTAGAACACCAGGCTGGTTATCAGCATAGGTAGAGAAGGTCTGCGTCTTCTTGGTTGGGATGGTCGTGTTCCTCGTGATAATCTTGGTCATCACGCCTCCAGCAGTCTCCAGTCCAACGGATAGAGGAATTACGTCCATCAGCAGAATATCAGATGTAGAATCCTGGGTCCCCTTGGGTGCAGTCAGGATATGGGCCTGGACGGCTGCACCAAAGGCCACGGCCTCATCGGGATTCACAGAGTCATTCAGCTTCTTGCCACCGAAATAACCAGAAAGAAGCTCACGAATTTTGGGAATACGAGAAGAGCCTCCAACCATTACGATTTCGTGGATCTGCTCCTTAGACATCTTGGCATCCTTCAGAAGACCGTCAAGGGGTGCAATACAACGCCTGAAGAAGGGTTCACACATACTCTCGAACTTTGCACGAGTCAGAGTTGTAGAGAAATCGTTGCCCTCGCTGAGGCTATCAACCTCAATCTGAGCCTGGGTAGCAGAAGAAAGAGAACGCTTTGCACGCTCACAGGCCGTGCGTAGTCTGCGGAGGGCCTTGGAATTACTGGATAAATCTAATTTATATTTCTTCTTAAACTCCTGGACACACCAGTCCACTAGAGTATTATCAAAATCTTCCCCCAAGGGTGTTATCGTAAGGCTCTTTATCCTTACTTCTTATGGTTTCCCATAAGTTCAGACTATATCTTCCAGTTATGCTTTGCACAACCTGAAACCCATTCGTGGCCATTTCTCCTTTGTGTTTACACACCGAAGGTTAGTTTGACTAGTCGTTGAACCTTCATCTTATTTCTAAGATGCTTGGCTGCGGATTGCCCATATATTTGCCACATTTTTACTATACCGCTAGTAATTACTTAGCGCCACCCTCTCTGTCACCAGAAGGGTTTAGTAGTGGATTGTTTAAGAATTCGTTGACTTTACTCTCATGTTCTCTAACTACCTCGGGAATAATTTGAGAACCTTTTTCTAAATTTTCTTTTTGCCAGCATGGCCGTATATTCTTCCAACTAAAACATTGCGTGATATCTTCTTCCTTTGTTAGATCATAGGATGCACATGGTGTTACATGGTCAATATGCCATTCACCAATATTATCCCACGACATTCCTTCAAGGAATAAGAATTGGAACCATTTTTTTAAGAAAGGATGTGAACAACCAAGATATGACATTGTTTTATTGTCTTTTCTCAGAAATATTGCTTTCAGAGCATCTTTTATGCGATTACTCAAACGAGATTTTATTATGCGATGTAATTTTTGACCATCGCGTTTCCATTTCTCCTTAAGTTTCTCTTTATTTCTCTCGCAATATTTTTTCTCTGAAAGTTTTTGTTTCTCCTTGTTCCATACTCTTGGTTTCAAACAAGCAATGCATTTATGAAAATGACCATCTGCTGATTTTTTTGTTTTTCTGAACTCAGAAATAGATTTTAATGTTCCACATGTATTACAAGTTTTTTCAGGTAAATTAACTACTGGTGTAATTTTACTTACCATTTTCCTATTCTTTGAATAACAGATTCGGCAAGTGGAAGATACTCCGTCTTTATTTACCAATCTTCTATTAAATTCTATAATAGGCTTTGTTTCATTACATGTGTCACATTTTTTATCTTTTTTATAGACCACTTTATTTTCATTCTTTAGTGCTCTTTTTTCTCTGAGTTCTTTTGTTCTATTATATCTACAACTTTTACATATATGGCGATATGATTCGCCAGATTTATCAAATGATGCTAATGCAAGAGTTTCCTTACATTTATCACACACTTGAGTATTCATAATATTTCCCGAGTTTCTATGAGAGTAAGTCAAATTTATTCAAACAACTGTTACAACTTTAGGGTGTCCCCGCAATTAGAGTTTTTTAACCTCAGCCGGAAAGTTAACCGAGGTGAGTATCGCCAGCCGTAGCCTTAACCTCAAATACGCCATCGTCCAGTGTGAGCACAGACAGGTCATGAGTCCCGCCTCCGCAATCAAATATCAACACATTCTTCTCACCATTAGTCTTCTTCTCCAGGCCATAGGCTAAAGCAGCTGCAGTAGGCTCATTAATAATACGGAGCACATTGAGTCCTGCAATTAGACCGGCATCCTTAGTTGCCTGACGCTGAGAGTCATTAAAATACGCAGGAACCGTGATAACCGCATCAGTCACCTTGGTTCCCAGGTAGGCTTCAGCAGTTGCCTTCATCTTCTGGAGCACCATGGCAGAAATCTCCTCAGGACTGAAAGTCTTGGCCTCACCATTGAAGTTCACCTCAATTAGAGGCTTGTCTGCAGTTCCAGGCTTTACGGTGAAAGGCCAATGCGACATATCAGACTTTACGGATGCGTCGCCAAACTTGCGTCCGATAAGACGCTTTGCATCAAATACCGTATTTTGAGGGTTTGCGGCAGCCTGTGACTTCGCGGCGTCACCAATTAAACGCTCATCTGCAGTGAATGCTACATATGAAGGAGTTGTGCGATTTCCTTGATCGTTTGCAATGATCTCTACGCGATCATTTTGCCAAACGCCGACGCAAGAATACGTGGTTCCGAGGTCAATTCCAACGGCAGTCTGAATAGGTGGCATTTCTATTCAATAGACGTAATAATGTTTTAAGTATATGGTAAAAAAGTGAAAAAATAAATATATATGAATTATAGATGAGTGGAAATAATAATATTCAAAATAGGTATATTCCAACACGAGGTAGTAGTAATACTTACGCTGCAGTTCAATCACGGAATGAAAATGATAGTAGCGATGAAGAGCATTGCGAAAACAATGAAAAAAGGTGTTGTGAGCAATCGCGTCCTCCGCCTCTACGCCCGAATATTATTATTTGTCCTCCTAAGAATAATTATATTTTCAATAGCAGTCAAAATATACGATTTACAGGTTCAACTTCCGCAAGTTCAGCAACAGGTGCTACAGGGATTGCGGGGATAACAGGTGCTACAGGGACTGCAGGGACTGCAGATAAAACAGGTGCTACAGGGACTGCAGGAACAACAGGTGCTACAGGTGCTACAGGGACTGCAGGGACAACAGGGACTGCAGGGACAACAGGTGCTACAGGGACTGCAGGGACAACAGGTGCTACAGGGACTGCAGGAAAAACAGGTGCTACAGGGACTGCAGGGGCTGCAGGGACAACAGGTGCTTCAGGGACTGCAGGGATAACAGGTGCTACAGGGGCTGCAGGGACTGCAGGGAAAACAGGGACTGCAGGGACAACAGGTCCTACAGGGACTGCAGGGATAACAGGTCCTACAGGCCCTACAGGTTCTTCAGGGCAAACTGGTGCAACAGGCTATACTGGCACACTTGGAACAACCGGCTATACTGGCGCAGCAGGAAGCCCTGGAAAGTCAGTATCTTCTGGAACATGGCATTTAGATCCTAATGCGGTTGGTTCTGGATGGATTATAACAGGTGGGGCAACCACATTTTCTAGCCTTACAAGTGCTCAGATTTATGCGATTGATGATAATGGCGTAAATTGGACAACCTATATGAATTATTTAAAAGATAATCAGGCAAATAATACAATTATCTTTCAGTTTACTGATGCAAGCGACCCGACAAAATTTGCCATATATTCATTTGGAGAAATAATTATTGGTTTCGCAGGTGGATTTTCTTATATATACGGTCCAAGTGTAACCTTTTTAGCGGGTAGTGGTTCGTTTGGTCCTCCTGGAACTGTATATACTATTGGGTTTCAGGTGCAAGGGAAAGGTGTAATTGGGACCCAAGGGACCCAAGGGCCACCAGGTTCAAATGGAGGAGCACAAGGAGCACAAGGTGATCAAGGTGATCAAGGTGCACAAGGTGATCAAGGAGCACAAGGAGCACAAGGAGCACAAGGAGCACAAGGAGCACAAGGAGCACAAGGAGCACAAGGAGCACAAGGAGCACAAGGTGATCAAGGTGATCAAGGTGATCAAGGTGATCAAGGTGATCAAGGTGATCAAGGTGATCAAGGTGATCAAGGTGATCAAGGTGATCAAGGTGATCAAGGTGATCAAGGTGATCAAGGTGATCAAGGTGACCAAGGAGATCAGGGTGACCAAGGTGACCAAGGAGATCAGGGTGACCAAGGTGATCAAGGTGATCAGGGAGATCAAGGTGATCAAGGTGATCAGGGTGATCAAGGTGATCAGGGAGATCAAGGTGATCAGGGTGACCAAGGAGATCAGGGTGACCAAGGTGATCAGGGTGACCAAGGAGATCAGGGTGACCAAGGTGATCAAGGTGATCAGGGAGATCAAGGTGATCAAGGTGATCAGGGTGATCAAGGTGATCAAGGTGATCAAGGTGATCAGGGAGATCAAGGTGATCAAGGAGATCAAGGTGATCAAGGTGATCAAGGAGATCAAGGTGATCAAGGTAATCAAGGCGATCAAGGTTCACAAGGCAATCAAGGTGATAGAGGTGATTTAGGTGATAAGGGTGATCGGGGTGATCTAGGTTATGACGGAGCTCAAGGTGATCAAGGCAATCAAGGTGATGAAGGTAATCATGGTGATCAAGGTAATCAAGGTGATCAAGGTAATCATGGTGATCAAGGTAATCAAGGTGATCAAGGTAATCATGGTGATCAAGGTAATCAAGGTGATCAGGGAGCACAAGGCAATCAAGGTGATGAAGGTAATCATGGTGATCAAGGTAATCAAGGTGATCAAGGTAATCATGGTGATCAAGGTAATCAAGGTGATCAAGGTAATCATGGTGATCAAGGTAATCAAGGTAATCATGGTGATCAAGGTAATCAAGGTGATCAGGGAGCACAAGGCAATCAAGGTGATCAGGGAGCACAAGGCAATCAAGGCAATCAGGGAGCACAAGGCAATCAAGGCAATCAGGGAGCACAAGGCAATCAAGGCAATCAGGGAGCACAAGGCAATCAAGCGACACAAGGAGCTCAGGGTGATCAAGGAGCACAAGGCAATCAAGCGGCACAAGGTGCTCAAGGTGATCAAGGAGCTCAAGGTGATCAAGGAGCTCAAGGTGATCAAGGAGCTCAAGGTGATCAAGGTGATAAGGGTGCACAAGGCAATGAAGGACCACAGGGTTTAAGTGGAGGAGAACAAGGATCACAAGGATCACAAGGGTCACAAGGAATTCAGGGAGATCAGGGTAGCCAAGGTGCATCGGCTTCATCGATAAGATCGTCTATTATTAATAATATGGCAGGCACACCAGTTACCTTTAATACAATATCTGCCTTAATCGATAATTCTGGAAATTTATATATTGGTAAGTCAGATTCATCTGGCAACCCTATTAATATTTATGGTCAAGTTCAATCTATATCCCAGATAAGTGGCATCTCCACCTTAGCAAGCTCATATATTTCTTTAACAATTGGATCTACTCGACTGTTAGCAGGATCAATGGGTGACACAGGACATATAGGTGATCTACTTATAGCAATTGTTACAGATACTACAAATTATAATATATATAGAATTACTGGACAGCAAACTTCTTTCAGCCCATTAAAATACACTCTAATAATTGAGCAAATTGGATAATATCTATTAGTTATTTTCATATATGAAAAAATATTTTACTTTTATAATACTAGATATAAAATTAAAATTATATAATGGGTTCCGGATTAGAAAACTACATAATTCTAAGTAATTTTACAAGAAATTTAAATTATGAATTATATATAGTTAATGTCATATCCTATTTTTAATTATTATCTTAATTATCAAGACGCATCTAGTGTTACAAGTTCGTTAGGTTTTAGTAATCAAACAGAAGTTGCAGGATATTATACATATCCTGATTACTCTCCTATAGATAAATGGATTGATTTTAATGAGTTTGTTAATGGAACTATACGTGTGTGGAATAGTGGTGAAAATGTAAATATGGGTAGTCAAACATATAACCTTATTCCCTATGCAACTATCACGTATTATAAAACGTTATCTGATGCAACAAATAAAACAAATAAGTTATCTGGTATAGATAATGATATTGTTGTAGGTTCAAGGACAATTCCAGATAAAGGACCTTGTACAAGTTGGATTGTATTAAATGGAGGTAATAATCCACCATATAATCCAGTTGCAAATCCTCCAAGTGGAAGTCCTTTTTATGGAACAACTGTTAATTCTGGAGATTCATTAACCATTGGTTTTAATTATTCATTATATCCTGCATCTGGAACTCCATCAGCCCCATGTTTCCTCAAGGGTAGTAAAATACTTTGTGCATCAAATAATGAGGATATATTCACTCCAATTGAAAAAATTACACGAGGCACACTAGTAAAGACATCTGAAAATTCTTATAGACGTGTAAAACTCATTGGGTTTTCTACAATTTCAAATCCTGGTAATGCAGAAAGATTAGAAAATCGTTTATATGTTTGCAGAAAAGAAGCATATCCAGAACTTGAAGAAGATCTTTATTTAACTGGGAATCATTCAATTCTTGTTCCTAGAATTACTGATGAAGAGAAAGAAAAAACTCTAGAAATTCTAAAAGATATTTTTGTAACTGCAGAAAAATACAGGCTTATTGCCTGCATAGATAAACGTGCAGAACCTTGGGTTTCTGAAGGATTATATACGGTATGGCATTTAGCATTGGAATCTAATAATGAAGTCGTAAATTTTGGAGTTTACGCAAATGGAGGACTGTTAGTTGAAACTGCATGCATACAGACTCTCAGAGATAAATCTGGCATGACTATGGTATAAATATCTGAACGATGCTTACACTAAACTTTAAAGAAAAAAAACTTTATACGAGGCTACCTTGCAGGCTTGTATAAAGGAATATATCTATTGGCCAATAGATGTCTGAGATTACAGATCAAATATGGCTAGGATCTTATAAGGATGCTGCAAATGAGCGTTTCCTAGGAGAGCGTAAGATTACACACATATTATGTTGCGCAGATGAGCTACCGCTCATGGTTGGATTTCCTTATTCTTCTACTTTAGAAGGTCAAAAGCTTACAGATATAAAGGAGGCAGCTGAACTCTTAGATATCTGGGCCTCTGATGGTAAGAAGGTGATGGTGTATTGTAGTGATGGCCTAGGACGTTCAGTTTCTGCAGTTATAGAATATTTAATTACATACAAGCAATGGTCATATATGTTGGCATACGATCATCTTAAATTAAGGAGAAATATTTAAGAAGCTATATTAACCCTATTGCCTTTTATAAATACCAGATCATATTCATTCCACAAAGAGTTTCTAAATTGTGGAAACATTATATCATCTAAAAAATTAATATTATATTCACCAGGGGTTTTATTAGTAAATGTAAAATCAACATTCTTATAATATGGTAATAATGAGCCTATATTCCATTTATTTTCAATTATTTTTCTAGACATTAAGATCTCTTTATTATGAATAGCATCACGAAATGTTTTAGCATAATTAGTCATACTAAAAATTTCACAATTAATTAAATAATCTAATGTTAATTTATCCATTGAAAAAATATAAGACTGTACATGTGATAAACTTTGTGGCTGACCAATTGTATTTATCGTGCTTCCAAATAATTTTATATTATCTTGCAACCCATTTATATAAATATCAGTCCATTTACCTTTAAAATCACTATGAAGAAATGGTCCAGATACAGATGAATTTACAAAAATAAATTTATCATATTTATGATATAGATTATCTCTTAATAAGGCATCACTCCATCCCCCAAAATCATAGCCTATATTATCTCTAAATAGCAATTTAACATTATCTGGAGCCGTAAAGGTATTATTTGTATCATTTGATATTATAATAAAATCTGTATTTTCATCCTTAAAAATACAATTATTTAAGAAATCCTTAACTCTATCATTATAAATATGGAATACATATAAGACAAGTAGTTTAGGCATTTATAATATAATAATAATTAATTTATATATAAATTACTCATTTATTTTTTTATAATAGCAGAAGTTTTATGATTTCCTATATTTACAAATTCGTAATTAATACATAGTTTATTAAAAAAATCATCGGTAGCCCTTCTTTGTCCATCCCAATGATAATAATCATCAAATATTATAACGCCACCTGATACAACATTGTCATACATTTGCTCTAGTTCATACTTGCTTGATTCATACCAGTCAGTATCTAAACGCAATATTGCTATTTTTTCAGGAATATTAGCCTTGTCTTTTAATGTTTCCATCACATCCCCCACAATATAATGTAATTTATCTTGAGGGTAGCCAGTAGAATTTAATCTATTTTTAACTTTTTCTAATGGAACATAACACCATTTATTTATATTTTCATTAATTATAAAATTTTTCCAGGTATTATAAACTTGATTGCTATCCATTTTATATAATGTTGCATCCTTACAAGTATAATCATATTCGGTTGGCTTTACTAGTCCACCAAAAGTATCATATAGATATATATCACGAACAGCATTATGTTTCATTAATTCATTTATCCACAAATATTCAAAATTACCAGCTTCAACACCGCATTCAATAATAGCTCCTTCGATATTATTATTTAATATGTACTTTATTGCATCTACACCATCCATTATATATGGTATAATGATAATAATTAATAAGAATAGTCCGCATTTAAAATATCATAAAGAGAGAAATACTTAGTTAATAGATTTATTTATTGTAAAAACAATATCATCATACCGATTTTTATTAGATCTTAAATCGTGTATAATAATATATTGCTTTAATTGTTCCGGAACTTCATTTTTTAGTATATCAATCCAACTCCAAGATTGAATATCTTCAATTATTAATATTCCATCATCAGCCATTACTTGTGAATATAGCTTAATAAACTGTTTCATACTTTCTAAGGTATGTGGTCCGTCATCTAATAAAAAATCAAACTTTATATTTTTTTCTAAGAACTGAGTTTTAAAAAAAATTTCATTATACCCGTCAGTAGATGTATATAACACAACTCTACTATTATTTATTAATTCATCCATAACCCTATTAATTGGAAGTATATCTATACCATAAATAGTTGCATTTGTAAAAAAATCTTTCCATAGTTTTATACTACCCCCATTTTTTTCACCAAAATCTCCTATTCCTATTTCTAATACATTTTTTGCAGTTGTTTTTTTATTTATTAATAATTGATTATAAAGTGATAAATATGAATGATTTGTATTTTTATCTGTTTTTGAATTATCTACCAAGATATCTAAACTCATTTTATATACTACTCACCTTTATTATTTTAATATGATCATACGCATATTATATTTATTCTTGGTAATTAATAACCTCCTTCTCCCAATCCACAAACTTTGCCAGCCACCTATTTTCACCATGTGTTGAAACAGAAGGCAGGGGTGAAACTAATTTTCTACCTCTGGAAATCAGTTCCTGAAACATTCTGTAATCGGCCGGTGGACTTGACTGACAATGTTTGCGTATTATTTCAAGATCCTCTTTTAAGATTCTAACCGTCGTTGCAAATGTCATACAACATGAATTTGTCAGTTTCCAATGACAACTCTTACTTATTAGCACTCGTGTGAGCTCACCACCCTGAGAAATATGAGGATTAGGTCCACCTTCATTATGATTTATGTATTTATCTGGGTGATCATAACCAGAAGAATATTGTGCAAGAGAAAGACCCTCTTCTATGATCCCTGGTGCATTCTTAGTATATGCATAATCATCTTCGGCAAAATATACTGCATCTGAATCTTGAAAATTCTGAATTGCGTAATCGATAGCAAACATAAGTGCTCCTGCATTTGATAATTTTGTGCGAATAATTCTAGCCTGGTCTATTTTTGAAGATAAGAATCTATAAGTATCATCCGAAACATTATCTGCAATTACATATATTTCATGTAAATAAAAGACTTTTAAAAAATGTGAAAAAATGGTTTTTGCATTTACATAATATGGTTTATCCCTTTTATTTCCACCGTCACTAATTCTATAAATGACTTTCATTATAGTAAATTTAGGCGTATAATCTTTACACCCTTTACACTGCCTCCACTACCTGATCACCACCCCTTGTGGGGCTCACAGGAGCAGTAGCCCCATCTGTAACATCAGTGTAAATTGTCACACTTAGGGCACCATTATCATTACTTACAGTTCTATTGGCTACAGCTGTGCCAGAGCTAGTAGCCATGCTTGAAGGCTGTTCCTTCTCGCCCGTAAAGCGAACAAAGTTGGAAATCCCGTATTGCGTCTTGAAGTGCTCAGGAACCCATGTAATCACCTCTGCCATATGTAGGCTCTTTCCTGCCGGTCGCAGGGCAGTCAAATAGAACTTGTGCATGTCAAACACCAGAGGCTGCACTGACTTCGGTAGGCTCTTGAATGCCACAGAATGCTCCTTGTGGCACTTGCAATACCAGGCATATAGGGTCTTTGTGGCTGCACGAAAGTCCTGCTCATAACCTTGGAACTCAGCATTATCCTCCTGGTAAATTCGCAGATACTCCTGAACACGCTTCTGGCTTCTCAGCCTTAGGAAACGCCCATAGGAATTTGACTCTGTTCCACGAAGCTGACGGCGCACACGGTCGTGCTCAGAGTTACGGAAACGCCACCTTTGAAGCCCTGAGTGAACTACGAGTCCCTGCCAATACCACGGCTTGGTGGCCTTAATCTCCTCAAACTTTGCCTTCAGATCTGCAAACTCACCCTTGAACGTGAGGCTATAGGTCTTGGGGCGCCATGCCGCAGGCAGGTCCTCAGTATAGAAGCTTACTGTGCCGTCATTGGCAACTGTGCCACGGTAGATAGCCCAGAAATTTGCCTTCTCAACTGTGCGAACTACACGGTGCTCAGGATGAGCAAGAACTAGTGTAATGAATGTTGCAGCCACTGAATCATCGGGTGCACCAATCAGCTTCTCAATCTCATTAAGGGATGTGCGCTTCTCATCCATGGCCTCCTCAAACAGCTCACGGAACGAACGCTCAGAATAGAATGTGCCATCGGCATCTAGCTTTGACCTAGTAGTCACATGGGTCTCAGCATCACCGCGGGCACGAAATACATTTACCATAACACCCTCTACGAAATCCTCAATACGGAGACTAGTATCTGCTGCATCAGAGGAACTAGGAATCTTCTGATCACGGCGAGCGGCAAAGGGTGAAACACAGCAGGGCAGATTTGTCTCAGTATCCCATACTACAGAGCGGCACAGCTGACTAGCCTCTGATACAGCATCCTCAGCAATTGCAGCCTCTCCCTCCTTCTCCTTGCTATTCCTCAAAATTGCATATGCACTGTCCTCCGACTCAATAATATCAATGCCAGGCTCCTCTACTTGAAGCCACGCCTTCAACTCTGGCCATGTAGCATACATTGAAATCCATGATGCAAATGTGCTAAGCTTAGACATTGGTGCGATAACAGCAGAATCTGACATTTGTATAATTGTATATTGGTGCGACTACGATTCAATTTTTGTTGTAGTTGAACATTAGATGGCTGAAGAAGAAAGCCCAGTGCTGGCAAATGTAAAAGATGAAGTTAAATTACCTGAATTACCAATTGAACCCGAGGAGCCAGTAATAGAATTAGGTGATCGCATTCGCATATTTGGAGGTAAATATGATAAGACTACAGGTAAAGTATTATATAGAACTGAATCTGAAATACATATAATACCAGATGGATTAACAAATCAAGTTGTAGAATTTGCAATTACTGAAGAGGGATTTGATCCCGCATTGAATATTGAGGCAGTTGAAATCTTACAAAAGCGAAAAAAGGCAAATTTAATTGAAATCTTAGATCTTCGTGTTGGGCAGGATCTTGAGACATTTTCTTCAGAAGGCGAGCCTTTAACTAAATATAGAATTGTAAGCGTAGATCCAGAGGGTGATTTAATAACGGTGAATAATGAATTAGAGGGTGATATAATTATACCTTTTGGATTTAAGGGTATTCCTAAGGATTTACCATTTCGTGTCATTCGAGGGCGCCAGCCCCAGGAAATTATGACAGTAGATGGAGTAAAGACCATAGAAGGTGAAGAGGCTCAAGAAGATCAAGAAGGTCAAGAAGATCAAGAAGGTCAAGAGGAAAACGAAAATTTAGAAGAGGACTTCCAGTTCTTAGACGACGAACTGCTTCCGGCTCAAGAAGATGGTGTAGAGCAACTTATAGAAATCCCCACATCTGAGAGAACTTATTCTAACCAGACACAGAAATCAGAAGCATATGCGGATTTACTATCATTGAATACCCCAGCAAGACAGAAACAAGTAGAAACACAGAAATCTACTCGTGTCTTAACGGAAGTTTTCTTCAGGCTTCGTGCATCCATAATGAGAACATCTGATGATGGGACACCAAAGGGCGTGAAACCATCTAGTATTCAGACTCTCATAGATGCTCTTGAAAAACGGCTTTTAAACTTGAGTAGGGCAGTTGTAGATGTAGATAAGATTTTATATCATGACATGGACACTGATAAAGTTCCACAACCAGAAGCTATGGATGGAATTCGTCTCATAGATTTCAATGAGAAAATATCGGAATCAGGTGAATATTTGGATTCTTCGCCAGAAATGGCAGGTCAGAAATTCATTCAATTTCTAAATGGATATCTTTCTAAATTTGGTGCAACCTGGAGAGACAGAGGTTCTCAGCGTATAGCATTTCAGAAAGATGAGGAGGTGTTTCGCAGAAAGGCACCAGAAAGAGAAGCGAATATTCCAGGATATCCTTGTTGTCTACCTATAAATAAAAGGGGTTATGTTTCTTCAGAAAATGTAAATGAGGTATCAATGTCACTAATACGTGGCTTGAAAGCTACACGTAATAAGGGTCAGCTTTTACAGGAGGGAGAGGAAGCCACTATATTATCATATGTTATGTTTCCCAAGAAATACGCACATTCCCTAAGCGTTGTTAAAGGGGAATCCCTAATTTCTGATGTTATTGATGGCCAGAAAAATTTGCTATCTATGAATGATATTTTAAAGGATTCAAATGAAATTACTGATATACCATCTGCATCTCAACCATTTTTAGTAAGTGTTGACGGTGGAACATTAGGAAATATCACTATTCGTGACTACATTAAGGCAATGGGTATAAGGGCTGAAGGAATGGGTGATATTTGGCCAATACAGGCCTTATTAGGAATGAGTGAAAGGGAATGGACAATTGATCAGTATGATACTCTCAAGGGGATTATAGGAGAGACGCAGAACCAGATTTTAAAGGCAATTATCTTGCAACGTGAGCTTCTAGCCCAGAAAGTGGCTCAACCTCCCGCAATTCAAGGTATTCAAATGGTTCCTGATGCCGCAGCGTTGATTGAGAAAATCGCCGAGGAACCCCTATTGAAAGAATTACAGGCAGCCTTGAAAGATCAGATGCCTGCTTTTGCCAATAGTGATATTGCAATGGTGGGACTTCTCTTGAGAAATCACCAGGAACTTACAATGGCTCAGCTTGCAGACCAGCCAGCTGCTTTAACACGTTCTCGTATGAAATATGCCAGAGAAGAGTATTTGAAGACCTTGAGAGATATCCAGTTGAAAAAGATGCGTATTGATTTTGCTGGTGAGCCTCCAGAACCTATACATTGTACTCATGTGAAACCTTTGGCAATGATTCGTAAAGTTAAAGATGATTCGCAGCGCCTGGCCCTGTTATCTAAATTTCTTATTACGTTCCAGGGTCATAAGCAGGATAACTGGATAAAATGCAATGCTGGAGATCACAACTTACTTTGTATGCACGAGCTCCTACAAATCTATCAGTATCTGAGGCCTGGCGATGTAGCAGCGCTAAACAAGGATATTCAGCTTAATTTCGGCGGTGGGCAATTCCAGGGTCACTATATTTGTCGTAATTGCGGCCAGCCAATAAGCGAATTAGAATATGATACGCACCTAGAATTTGATGATAGTGGACGTCCAATGATGGGGCGTTCTGTTATAGATGATTCAGAGGCCATTGCTCAAGGGCAAATTGAGAGTATTCTTGGTTCAGGCGGCGATCTTGATGAAATAGAGGGGTTTGATGACCTACAAAAGAAACTCATTTATACTACTGCCAAAGAGTTAGCAGACAGGCTCTTTGCACCTCTGGAAATGAGTGATTTCGTTATAATTGTTAATAGGGTATATGGCCTCATTCAACAGATTCCATCACGGGAGCGTTACGTGCAATTTCAGGTTGCACAGAAAAAAGGCAAGACTACATCTACTGCCTTCGCAGTAGATTATGATGTATATATAAATCAAGCACTAGTTTGTGCAACTGCAGTAAATTTACTTTTACATATTCAGACAAGAAAGCCTGATTTAATTTTAAGGGGAATGCCTACAGGTTGCAGGAATCTGGGTGGTCAGCCGCTTGAAGCAGAGGGGACAAATGGTATTCAATGTGTAATTTCAGTTGTTTCTTCTTTCCAGAAAGACTCGGCACCCTGGAGTTTAACGCAATTTCAGAAAGAGCCTGATGATTCAGTAAGACAGAAGATGATTATGGGTATCTTTGAGCCATTTATGCGTGCATCATTGCAAGACCCTACAATCTTACAGGCTTTGTCTCAGAAACGCGAATACTTGAAAAAAGTTCTGGGTGCAGCTGGTGGACATGGACGACCAGATGAAGAACTTCCTGTGAACTTTGCACCAATTCCGTATTCTATGAAAGAGGAAGATTTCGTTGAAAAGATAATTGTGCCAGAGGCAGCAAGTGAGGCAGATCGCGTTGAACTCTGGATTCGCCAGGGAAATTTCTTAGCAAAGAAAAATAAAATGCCAATGCCCATGACATTTAGTGAGACATCATGTTGTTTATCTCCACTTTCCCAAACAGATGAATTCTGGACAAGTCAGGCCAAACAAAGTCTTCCACCTTTTTCAAAACGAACTGGAGTTGCACCACCTCCAAAAATAACTAGGGTGGAACCTACTATGAAACCATCTCAGATTTCCAGACCTCTTCCAGATGCACCTGAATCCAGTTATTATAAGCTTTTCTTAAAGGTATGTTATGATGGAGAGAAAAAAGGTCATAGTCACGAATTTGGATTAACTCACAAGTGTTTATGGTGTGATCTAACTTTGCCTAATGAGTTAGAACTTCTTAGTGCAGAGCAGGGGCTCACTGCAATTGAATCACAGGGCATAGAAGTAACTAAGGAAACCTTTGAGGATTTATTAAATGAAACTCATAAAGTAAATAGATTTGAGAGTAAATTAACATTGGAAATTTCAGGACCATTGAAAAACTGGGAAACCTTGTTAAAACTAGAGCCAGAACCCATGGTAGATTATAGAGAAGTAATGTCTAAGACAACTGTCGCATTACAAAAATTACCACCAGATGCAAAAGAAGTTGAAGTAGCACTGGCTTTATCTGATTTTTCTCTACTTGCTGAAGAAGCGGAGGGTAAATTCAAAATAAGAATACCTGCATCCCAGCATAGTGTATTTGATTCTATTGAACATGGTGGCGCAGGCTCAATTCTTCGGTTTTTGCAAACATACGCCTTAGTTCCTTTGAGCCAGTTTACTTCTAGAAATGCTCCTAATTTAAAAGTGCCAGCATCATGGGGATTAAGTGGATATCACCAAATAGACGTAAATGGTTTTTTAACAGAACATCGCAGTTATTTATTAAAATTCAACAAAGTATCAGTTACACCATGGCTAAAAGCAAAAGTAGAAACATTTATTGCGCAAGTAAGGCCTATTTTAGATATCATGGAAACTCTGAGGCCATTGCAAATTCCTGGTGGAAAACAAACATATGATTTTTTTCTGAAGTTCTGCTTGTATGCACCTCTTGCTAATTTTGTAGATCCTGATATTTTACCAATTGCAAAAGATGCCGAAACACCTTCTCATGTTGAACCTGAGGCCCTATTCCCTGCAAGATTCATTAGTGAGATGTTGAATAGATTTAAGATTGAGGGCTTGAAGCTGACGCCTCAGCAGATTAGGGAACTTATTGCTGCAAGAAAAGAAGAAGAAAAGGCGAATATTTTGAGGACTATGACAAAGATGTCGCGTGCTGAGAAAGATATTTCCAAGATTCAAATGAAACTTGGCCTGGGTGACTGGGCGGTTGGTGGAACTAAGGCTATTTATGCGTATGATGAAGATCAGTATGATAAGGAACGTGAACAGAGAGCAAAGGCTGGTATTGTTGATTTTCAGGAATTTAACCCTGAGACTGGAGTGATGGGCCAAGGAGGTCAAGCTAAAGAGAAACACGATGCTCTAGGATACGAGCAGGGTCCAGGTGATGAAGCTGGCTATATAGATGATGAAGAACTTGGTAATATGAATGGATTTGATGATGATAATTAATATACTATACTAAACTATTCTATTTAAACTTATCATAAAAGGAGTTCATTGTGCCAAGGTCTGTATGTCCTAAGGAACTTTTAATGGATATCAGCACGTATTTTTCAGAAAGTAATGAGGATGAATTTTTCCAGAAAAACTAGTTTTAAATCTTTGATCAAGGTATAATGCCAACATTTCCCAGTTATACTCAGATTAGTGTAGTAAATAAGAGCAGTATTATAAATGACGTAAATGGTTCGTGCATGGTTACCGCGCTAAATACACTTCTAGTGCAATTCTGCAAGGACTGGTCTTTAACTGCATTTAGTGCCGTCTATGTTCCTAAGGCTACAACTAATATTCCTGCAAATACCTATATTATATATCTAATGGATAACTCAGATGTAAATGGTGCTCTTGCATATCATGATCTATTATCAGATATTCCATATGGCAAGGTTTTTGCTAAGACCGTGATTGCAAATGGTGGTGTCTTATTATATGAGCCCACCTTGAAGCTACCTACGGTTGCACAGACTCTAGCACATGAGGTCTTTGAGCTCATTATAGATCCCAGGTGTAATGTATGGTGGATGAATTATTATACAGGAATTCTAGTTGCAGCTGAAGTCTGTGATCCAGTGGAAAATAATGTGGTAGTTGTCACTTTACCAAATGGAACTAAGGTTGGAATGAGTGATTGGATTTTACCATCTTGGCAGGATGCTCAGAATACCAAAGGACCATTTAATCATTTAAATACATTGACGGCGCCTTTTCAGATAAAGAATGGCTATACCATACAAATAAAAAATAGTAGAATAACTGCTATTTATGGTGATAATAATATATCCAAAAGAGTATCACATTCTTTCACCGGTAAACGATCAATGATGAGATTAAATTCCGTTATTAATCAATAAACTATAATAGATGAGACGATTAATCGTCGCAGGTTTAGTATATTTAACAGGTATTGCTGTAATCTTAGTGATTAAGCCGCAATACATGTTCCGAGAGGATGGACGTTGGAAGGAATTTGGTATAGGTCGCGATCCTGCAAATTTCACACACGTGCCCTTCTGGATGTTTGCAATTATTTGGGCAATTGTATCATATGCTTCTGTTTCAATAATTGAAGATGGTATATATGGACAATCTTCTACACAGTGCGAGCCTTGTCAGGCTACCCAATCTGTGCCTACATACAATAATTCAAGAAACAATCGTAATTCTAGAAATTCAAAGGCAAGCAATCAGCAAGAGTTAACTCCCGGATACTATATGTTGAATGAAGGTGCTACTGGAAGAAATGGTGTTCCAAGATATGTTTATCTTGGCCCAGAAGAACCTGATCTATGATCTATGATCTATGATCTATACAGTAGGACATAATTGAGCAAATCCATTCATTATACTTTGTGTATATAGGCCAATCCAGAATCCATAGAATCCTGAGGATAGGGCTTTCTTTTCATCAGGATTCCAGTTCTGAACTAAGCCTTCAATTGGCCAACGCATGCTTGTAAAATAGGATAATAGGCCCCATATTATAATTTGTGGCAATGGAATTATAGCAGCACGTTGTATTTGCACAAGCCACTCAACTTGTTTACAGCTTAAATATTGAATTAGACAATTTATTCCATATCCTAGAACTAAGGATAAAAGTGGAAAAAATATGAATGGTCCCAGAAATTCTGGTAAATTAAAACCATTAATATATTTTCCATCCCATACGAATATAAAAATTGCAAGGGCAGTTGCAATAAATAGAGCAAGGGTAAAACGAACCCAACCTGTCACAGTAGATTTAATAACCGGTTGCGCATCTGCCATATCTGATTTATAAGGGAAAAGGAAATCAATAATCAACCGAGAGTATAATCAGATGGCATCCCAGGTGAATAGGGATTTTTTCAAGAAGGCTAAAAAGGTTGACCGGGCAATTGAACTACGTGATAATGAGGCAGTCATTCCGGCAGTAAAAGAAAGGGCTGAAGTGCGTGCTAGGTTACCTAATAGACGTTTACGAACAATTGAAGAGAGGGCTGCAATAATTGAAGAAAGAAAGAGTGTTATTGCAGCATTAGAAGAAGAAATAGAAGTTGAGCGAAAGGCATTATTGGAAAAGGTAAAAATTTATGAGGCAACGCAATCTGGAGCATCGGAGGTGGTTGCTCAAAATTTAAAAGTAAAGGGGCTTATGGAAAAACGATCTAGAGCTTCTAGGCCAGAAACATGGATTGAGAGTCTCCCTGGACTTTCTTTAAAGGAGGTTTTTGCAAGTAAAAGGGATGATAGGAAAATCGGAGCAGATGTATTTCAAGTTAAACGTCGTGTAGAGTCTATAATAAGTCTCTATGTTGACTTGGAGGGACCTGCTCCTACTCAAGAAGCAAGTCCTCCTAGTATATTAGCTACTCTTGGTTTAACTACTGGTTCAGCTAAATCAACAAAACCAGAAGAACCGCCAAAAACTGCTGCCGAAACAGCACAAGGAGTAATTATTGGCCAGAAAAGAGTAATTAAGACTAAAAAGACAGCAATGGCATCGCCGGCTGGCCCTGTAAGTTTTACAATCTAGTAGTGCTAAAGCACTTATCAGTAGTGCTAAAGCACTTATCTAGTAGTGCTAAAGCACTTATCCAGAAAGAGGATATTCCTTCAGATTCTTCTCATTCTTATCGCAGCTAACCTGTTCAACCTTGTATCTATAGCATGCTCCATTAGGGTCCTTATATACTAGGGCGTCAACCGTTGTTGGATGAGGGTATTTGTAAATAACCTCATGTGCACCACGCCCCCCTAGGCCTACATACAATAGACCAGATGCTATACCAATTACAAAAGGCATTAATTGAAAAAACTCAGGGACGCCATACATCTTATCCTACGTAAGTTGTAGAAGTAAAACATGATAATAGATGCATTGAAAAATCCTATTTTTCGAATTTTAGTTTCATTTATGTTTGGTTTAGCACTCGTTCTTATAATGTCACCAATTTGTCATGGAAGGGCATGTATGGTAGTAAAAGCTCCCCCTATTCATGAAGTAAAAGAATCAGTTTACCATATTGCTTCTAAATGTTACAAGTTTGATACGGTTCAAATGGAGTGTCCTGCACAGGGAGCGGTTGAAGCATTTGAGAATATTCGGATATATTCTTAAGCCTATAAGGTTTCACCTATATGGCTTCGCCTATATGGTTTCGCCTATGCGCTTGGAGCTCCCGGGTTTCTTTATGCTGAAGAAAAAGAATGGCTAATGCTGGAACTCTCTTGTCAGACCTTGATGGTAAGGCACCTCTTTCTGGTGACGGGGATCTAGTTAAGATGATTTACCAAGATATGAATTCTAATCAAGATATGCGTCCGGGCACATCATCTGGTATGACACCTGGAGGTGTTCAGGGCCCTATGATGCCAATGCCTCCGCCTCAACAATCAACACAGCAGTATCATATGGATTCTGGCCCCCCTACTGCACATATTATAGGTGGTCAGCACCCTACAGCTGCTGACTTTGCACAGATGCTTCAGAGTTCAACACCAGGGTTTGCCGCTGCAGGAAATTGGGATAATGGTTCAGCGCAACAAGGCTCAGCACAGCAAGCTCAACTTGCTGCTCAGATCGCATCTCTACAAGCTAGTCAAGGTAAGGCCTGGTCTGCATATCTGGGTGAAGAGATGAAGACACCTATCTTAATAGCAATACTTGTTTTTGTTGTTAATTTGCCATTTCTAAGCATCCTTGTGGCGCATTATGCACCATGGATGTTAAAGTCAAGTGGTGATATGAATATTTATGGTCAGCTTTCCAGAGCCCTGTTGGTTGGAGCATTATTTTGGGGCTCTAATCGTATCTTACTTCCTTTACTCTGATTAGATGAAGATCGCTGAGTATTCCCCCTGTTTATTATTAATTGCAGTAGCAGTCGCATTAGTTCTGGTATTCGGCAAATTTAACGCAGTAATGCTACTTGTAGCAGCTGGTGCATTTGCAGTTACATTTTCTTTGACTCAATCCCTTTTTTATGCAACAATTTCTGGAGTAGTTGCCCTCTTTTCTATTGCTGGATTTATGAGATACCGTGAAGGTTTTAATACGCATACACCCCCTTCTGATATTTCATCAGTGATTAGAACATTAAAGGCAACTAAGAGGAATGAAGAGGGATTTATAAGTCAAGTTTATGAGAATTTAGCAAAGGGTGGCTATAATACCCCCGGGTTTGGGATAGGTGCACCTTTGGTTGAAGGCTTTGAAGATGAGAAGAAACCTGAATCTAAAAGTAAGCCTGCTCCTGTTGAGAAAAAGATTGAGATGGCAATGCCGTTCAAGTTAGGTGAAATACCTAATCAGGTAAAGAATGGTCCTCACATTGATGCGGGTTCTACCCTTGTTAAAGCAATTCAGGGCCTCAATCCTGAACAGATAAATGCTATGACAAAAGATACTCAACAGCTAATTGAAACTCAGAAGAGTCTTATGGGAATGCTTGGGACAATGAAGCCTATGATGAAGGATGGAAAAGAGCTCATGGAAACATTCCAGCAGATGTTTGGTCAATAAGCTTACGCCTTTTTAAAAAAAGCGAACCAAAAAGCGAACCAAAAATTCTTTATTACACATTTTCAAAAAAAGTGTAACAAAGTATCAATTAGAATGCCTCGTTGTCCACCAGGAATGGTATGTTTTCCAAATAGATTTGATTTATTTTCTTCTTCATCATTTACCTTAGTTATCATTGTGGGTATAGTTATAATCTTAGTAATTTGGTCACAAAAGATATCACCAAATGTCATTATTATGCCATCTGCATTACATGGTCATAGCGAAAATCATAGCCAAGCTCCAGTAAGGGTCAATTTAAGATCAGGAGATGATCGTTATACACGTGCACCTGAGCCAGAGCGTGACTGGGATACACCACCCGATTATTCGCGTATACCTAGCCCTGATAGACCTTTTAATATCCCTACGCAGGGTATTCCCGAGCAATATCAATCAATGGGTATTGTGAAAACATCTGACGGCAAGCTTCTTCCCCTATTCGGTCGTCGCTCAATATCAGCGAGAGAACGCTACAACTATTATACTCGCACTGATTCCTATAATCCTTTACCCATACCAATTGAAATGCAGGGTCGCGATTGTCAAGATCAAGTTGGATGCCCAGAACTCTATAATGGTGATAAAGTAAAGATGTCTGCTACTAATGATATAGGTGAAGTAACTATATATAAGGTGCGAGATATTGTTCGTTAAACAAATGCAGTCATATAATAAGTAGAAATGTCAAGTGTGCAATGTCAATCTGGTGATATTACTGGGTTTCCATTGCGCTTAGCATACCCATTAACTTCAGAATGGCCAGCAACTAAAAATTCAATGAGTCAGCTACAAAAACTAATTGCCCCGACTGATTTTTCTGTAAACTGGGGACCTCCGACAAAATCTGCTCAGATTAGTGTAAGTCAGACACTTGCAGCAAATGGCCTACCAGGTAAATTTCAAATACGCGGCATAGATACAATTACAGCAAATACTACTTTAGCTTATGGAAATGCAAATTATATATGCTCAAGTGTTCTATCAATTGTTCAAAATCAACATGTGAATTTAAATCAAGATTTAACTGCTTTATATGAACTTGTTTTGGCATTTCAAATTGGAAATAAATCTGATAATCCAATATCACCTGATATTATTTTATTAACACGCCCAATTATTTTTTCTAATAACAACACATCATCACAATTTTTGTCTGCAGTAGATTCTGCAGCAGCAGCAACCTCTAAATCTATAACAACCCCTCTAGATCTTTCTACAATATTTGGATATAATTCAACCACGTTAATGCCAATGGTTTCTTATCAGACATGTTTACCAGTAAAGCTTACTAATACTAATGTCTCCCCGTATTCAACTATGATTGGAAGTTTACGTATGCGTGTAAATGTTGTTATGCAACCCTTATATGTTAATGCAAGTGAAAATGGCCTTGGATTTTGCAGTTCTATTAGTAAATATACTCTTGTTACGGAGCCAAGGAATTTGGTAGATATTTTCTTATATAATTTTAACAATCCAGTATTTGGCGGAGTAAATACAAATGTATTTATTCAATTTAAGGATGGATTTAATTCAGATGGTTTCCCAACTCCATTACAGGCATCTAGTAAAACAAATTACCTGGTCCCACTTGGACAAAGTTCAAGTGTTTCTGCATTTTCAGATTTATTGCAAAAAATTGAGATATTAATCCCTGAAACTTTCCTTGGGAAGTCCTTAGCTGAAATTGCGAACTCAAAAACACCCCCACCTTCTGCAACTAAGAAAAAGGCATTTAAATGTTATACTATAGATCCATCCCGTGATATTGTGGGTGATCAGATTATGGTAGATCCTACAACTGGAAAAAGTTTAGTAGATACCATGCAGAAACAGGCTCAAGATGCTGCTGGAGGAGATGCAATTATGCAGACAAAGTATTATACAATGTATGGAGATAAAATAACTGGAACAATAAGGGTCTTAAATACATTTCCAGTTTCTGACAAGAGTGATGAAACCGCATTTATTGCTCAAGATGGTGCTCGTGTGAGAATTGTTTATGCAAATTTATCTGACCCCACGACGACTATTTCTTCGTTAAGTTATTTAGGTGACTATTCTACTATTAAATCAAATGAGGATATTCGCAATAAACTTATAAATTCAACTCCCAAAGACGATTACCAACAAGCTACTGATGTTAATGAAGTTAAGATTAATGTTATAACTGTTAATAGTCTAGCAGATTCGGCTACTTCCGGCATTTTACCTGGAGATATAGAACAAGCACTAGTTATAATATGTATTATTGTGTGCAGTATTCTACTTTTTGCATACCTTGGTTTTATTAGTTTTAAGGTATTTACTAATCCTGACCATGAGCCATTTCCCTACTTTCACATTGTTATGTTTTGTGTTCTATTAATTTGTTTATCCTTATTTGGAGTATATGTTGAAAAGCCTCTAAAAGATTCAGAATCATAGTTAGATATGATTGAACTAAATGCATTTTTACTATGGCTGATATGCGTTGGAATATCAGCCATAGCAATTGGTTATTTTTTTAAATATTATTGGTCAGATTCCCCGATTGCTAAAGAGGGCTTTATTGTATATACATGTCCAAATTATTCTGCAAAATATATTACAAAGAACGGGGAAACTAATTGTTGCAATGGTGATATTATAGATGGAAAGTGCACAGGAAACAATATATGTTCACTTTCTCCTACTAATAGCCTTGGATTACCTTCATGCCGTGATTATGCAAGTGATTTAGCAAGTGATGCAGCTATTGCAAATTGTTTTGCTGATATGCCATATTATTTTGAAGCAAGTGATGGAAGTCTGAAGGGTTGCTCTGCTTCAACAACTACAGATGATGGAACTGCGCCGACTGATCCAAATAAGATGCAGTGTATTTTATATCCAACAGAGGCGCTTGATAAAGTTCGCCTTGATAGTTGTTATAATTACAATCTTAATAAGGATAAATTATCAAAACCGGCAAATTGCCCAGTAGTCCCTGCCATACAAACAGCTCCATCATTGATCTCATCTACATTTTCATCTGTTGGAAATCAAATATCCTCAGTTGGACAACAGGCTTCTTCTGCAGCACAAAGTGCCAGTTCATCATTGATGGGAGCAGTTGGCCTTGGATCTCAAACAGAGTCAACAGGCTATGTAATGTATGGAGATGGAATATCAGGCAACTTGCCTGTTACTACGATATTTGATGCAATAGGTCCAGGTGGTTCTGTTCAAGGAAAGATATTTTTGGCACAAGATGGTAATTATATACGTGCAATAAATACTGATGTAGCATATACTAAAAACGATTCTTCTATATTTTTTACTGGTAATTTATCTGAAATTGATGATTTTGCTAAATTAAATATGGTATCTGGAAGGGTAGGTATTACACGTGCTAAATATAATATCAAGAAGTTAGATGGAACGGGTGTTCTTATATCTGGTGGAGCTTCAGGAATCTCTGGAACATCTACAGGCTACGTAATATATGGTGATGGAATATCAGGCAACTTACCTGTTACTAAGATACTTGATGCAATAGGTCCAGGTGGTTCTGTTCAAGGAAAGATATATTTAGCACAAGATGGTAATTATATACGTGTAATAATTACTGATGTAGCATATACTAAAAATGATTCTCCTTTTTATTTTACTGGTAATTTATCTGAAATTAATGATTTTGCTAAATTAAATATGGTATCTGGAAGGGTAGGTATTACACGTGCTAAATACAATATCAAGAAAGCAGATGGAAGTGGTATTCTTCTAGCCCAATAATATTCTTAATTACTTTTATAGCTATTCGCTTTTACAGCTATTCGTTTTTACAGCTATTCGCTGTATCCATTCTTATTTCCATGCTCCATAGCATTCACATGCTTTGAATCATCGGGAAAGAGGGTCTGAGACCTTGAACCCAGGGTCTCTGAATTAAGCGCATGTTTCTCATCAATTGAGGAATCAACTGGCTTGAATTCATTATCCTGGTCTTCTGCCTTGGAGGTGAAATCACCTGTATCATAGCTTTCATCAGCATGACCGCCATGTTCTAGTCTTTGAATTGTGCTATTATATTTTTGAGAAGCTGCCGATCCAACTAATCCCATATTATTTGAAGTTCCTAAAATCTCTAGAATATCCTCATGGTGATGTTGAATGTAAATGGCAGATATAACTAAGAAAGTGCCTAGGGCTAAATACCGGTCATATGATACGGCTCCTAGGATCAATATAACTGCTGCTAGGCGCATAGGAAGTGTATCAAGGGACGCCTTCAACGATGCTGTGATTTGTGGAACAAATAGAAAGCTTAAAAATAGTAGAAACAGTGCAATAAAATCACCTACTTGGCTAGATACCATATCTACAAATGAGTGTTAATTTATGTGAAAAAATAACACTTATTGTGACCTTTGATTAGGCCTTCTTATTGTATAAAAATTGACTCTTAATATCTTAAAATTTCTGATATAAAGTATGTCAGAGCGAATTCTAACAACACATGGTTATTCAGTTCTAAAGTCTGCCTTGACAAAGGAGCAAGATGCGCAGATTAGAAAGGATTTGACGGTAAAACCTATTCAAATGCAGCGTTTCGCTGCGGCAACTGACAATGATTTTCCAGTCTTCCTGGAATCTGCTACACGCCTGTATTTACCACGAGTATGGGCCAAGGATTTCCTGGGTCCTGCTCAAGAGACCGTAATGACTGATGGCCTTCCCTTGCCTGCGACACTGTCCTTCGCAGGGAAACCCTATGATTATCAGGAAGGTATTATTAAGAAATTTCTGGATGCTGATGCAAACGGCTTAATTTGCGTGCCTTGTGGAAAAGGAAAGACATTTATGGCTTTAGCCATTGCCTTTCGTCTCGGTGGTCGCTTTATGGTTGTCGTTGATAAGGAATTTCTTCTAGACCAATGGGCCGGAGAGATGCGCAGCCTTATACCTGGTATTCGTATTGGTCGCTTTCAGGCTGATAAGATGGAAGTAGATCCTGAGCAATATGATTGCACAATTTGCATGATTCAGACTATCGTAAAGAGACAGATTCCCGAATCTGTTCTGCGCTCATATAAATTTACTATCTTTGATGAGTGTCATCATCTGGGTGCTGCACATTTTAGTAAAGTTCTAGGGAAACTTCAGACCAAACATATGCTGGGGCTTAGCGCAACTCCTAAACGAGACGATGGCTTGACAAAGGTGTTTGAATGGCATTTGGGTAAGCCAGTATATTGGGAGAAGACTAGGGAGGCTGATGAAACCGTAACCGTGGAGATTCTGAGATTCTCATGTGACGATATTGATTATAAGGAGACACCGGTAAACTGGAAAGGTGAGACTGTCTTTGCAAGGCTTCTGAGTCAGATTGTTGCATGTCATGAACGCAATGAGTTTATTGCTGATAAGCTGAAGGAGCTGATTAAAGAGCCAAATAGACGCATCTTAGTCTTATCTGAGCGTATTGGTCACCTGGAATCTCTGGAAGTTCTGATGAAACCGACGGGATGTGTAATGGGATATTACATTGGCGGAATGAAGACTGCGACACGTGATCTGGCTGCAGAGGAAGCTCAGGTTCTTTGGGCGAGTTATGCGATGGCTAGTGAGGCAATGAATATCAAGACGCTGAATTGTGTCTTGATGGCCAGTCCACGCAAGAAGATTGAGCAGAGCACGGGGCGTATTTTGAGACAGAGACCAGAGGATAGAAAGGTTGCTCCAATTATCGTGGATGTGATTGATATACATAGGACATATCAATCTCAATCTCGTGAACGCATTTCATACTATAAGAAATGTGGTTACAAGATTTTGGATAGTGATGCCCCAGAGGAGGCAATGAAAAAGAAAGGACCAGTAGTCTATGGGTTTGTAGATGAGGATTAATGCTTTCTGGACTTGCCCTTAGACTTCCTAGACTTGGATTTCTTTCCCTTATGCATACGGTTACCTCTTCTGCGACGTCCAGCTGTCTGTGTGCAGGACTTTGACCATGCAGAAGCATCTAGAGGTCTATTTAATAAAATAGGCGCACCAGTAGATCCAGCCCACTGACTGGGTTCAGTGGTATAACGAGCCGTAGGAGCCTCATAGACACCCATATCCTTTGCTGCAGCTAGACCAACACCCCCGTGTTGATTTAGAGGGCTTACATGATTAGGGGTGCAGCCTACCTTATCAATCTGGGCAAATCCAGCAATTGGTGAGCTTAGATTATTTGTATATGCACCACCAGACATAAGGCCGGACAGACCTGTCATACCAGGCAGACCACCTGTAGCGCTATAGGACATCTGACCGGGGCGTGAAGCAGACATGCAAGAATCATAAGAACGATTTGCCATTAGACCATTTGCTAAACCAGGGTTCAAGGAACCACCGGGTTCCCATCCAGACCCCTGGCCGCCACCTGAATGTTTACCTTTTCTTCTTAAAATTTTACGAGACTTAACCATTCTATTTTGGATAACTATTTTTTTCAAGTTGCAGGAATAGTAACTTTTCTGAACCATTGACTATAAACTAATGGACCTCCATTATAACGTAGATCGCGATAGGAAGAAATATGTGATGAAAATCCAGTGAATTTTAGCGCATGTTTAGAAGGCATTAGTTGTTGAATTTGTTCAAGAGTAAGATTCATACTTTTATATTCTTCAATATCATCTACTTGACGCTCAATCCTAGATGAAATATAGTCCTTGAACCTCGGCAAATATTTACTAATTAATCCCTCTAAAGATGCATGTTCCTTTAGTGCCATAGGTATATTGCATTTTAGAACATCATATTCTAATTCAGACCAGTATTGTTCAATAGTTGATTCATTAAACTGCGTGACTAGATTATGATTTGGATTTAATGATTTTCTGTATTTTGAGAATATTTTCTGATTTTCACGAATACTTTCATAATAATTATCTTCGAGGTCTGGTGATGTCCATGCCATATCAACTTGCAGATCGTTATCTTTTGCTAATTGAATCATATCTGCAGTAAAACGTCGGCGTTCATTAAATTCTCTTGGTAATAATGGTGCAAATATCTCAAGAGTATTGATATAGTCCCCCATATACATTTGTAGACTGTTAATTCCATGAACATTGTAAGCTTCACCGCCCTCGGCCAATAGAGCATAATAATATTCAGGCTTCATTGTAGGTGTATTACCGTGGTAATCGGCATCAATCGTTGTAACACGGCCTCTGAATTCCTTGATGAACCGCTGCATTTGCTCATCAGAGGTTGTATCAACAATGCAAATTACTCCTGGCTGTTCTCTTTTATAAATGAAATCTATATTTGGTTGTAGTGCATGAGTAAATCCAAAACAGACATATACATCAAAGTTTGGTAGCCTCTCAATATCTGTTAGGCCATTATTTACACAATCTCCTGCCCAGAGAATCATTCTCAGAGGTTCTTGCAGATTGCATTTTGTTGAAATATCAAGTGTGAAATTTAAGACACGTGATTCCATTTTATACTTGCCTTTTTACAATTGAGTTATTTCAATTTTATAGTAAAATCATATCAAACTACATACCAGGTAAGATTCAAAATCCTGACTCCATTCTGCCATAACGTGTAAGGGTTGTCCAGTAGATCGTCTCAGTTGTAAAGCCTGACTTATTGTAAGGGTCTGAATTGCTGCGCGGCCAATTATAGTGCCACTAGAATCTGCCAAATCATAGACATCTGGTTTACCTTCAATTGGCACACATACGTATTCCTTGGGTCCATTGGTTATAGGGGTTTCATCTGGCTTAATATAAGTTACCTTGAGTAATCTGAATGTAGGTGATTCTGGCATTAGGCAAAGATTGCCACCACTTAACCCTTGCAAGGCTTGCTTAATTGAAATAAGTGGAAAGAATTCTGCAATTTTTAATTGCCAGTTCAACTGGAATTGTTTATCACTGAACCAGATTAAATCTGAGAATCGTTGAATAAATGCAAATCGCTCACTAAATGTCTTGCTTGAGCGTAGTTCTTGGCCCGCTGATACAATGCAGTCTTCAATTTGTATGAGGCCTTCTGTATGAAAAATAGTAATTGCAAATATCCATATTCCGTTAAGGGATTCTCTGTCCATGCGCATAGGCATGACATTAGGTCTATCTGGCTGTGATTCGTCAATAATAATGGGCCTGAATTCGCTTCCTATTAGAAGAAGTCCCTGCTTGCCCCTGTATGGGCGTGCAAATGTTAGATAACGATTGGCTTTAATGCGTGGGTCATCTCTTTCTGCTTTATAGGAAACGGCTGGGGCTCGCAGAATATCAGGGTAATAATCTGGTATTGTGCGAATCCAATTACGTTCTTGTTGTGACGGGTTTACGAAACGTGGCTTATCTGAGTGATGCGATTTGTTTGATGTCCGAGGATGCATTCTATAGTATATTAGAGTATAGCGTTTAAGTTAGAATGCCTTTTTACTATTGGCCGCCATTACAATGGCACTGGTTAAACCAACTTTAAAAAGCCGAATATCCACCAGGCTCAGAAGTATCATTAGCCATGATACCCTGCATGAATTCACCACCGTTCTGAGCAAATTCAGGAGTAAATGTCTGCAGGGCATTTCCAGCCTGTGAGGCAGAAGAACTTGCTACTCCAGATGCTTCTGCGATTCCTAGCGTGGAGTTATCTGGCCCAGGCTGAAACATACGCTCAGGGTGCCTTAGGCGTTCAGGCATAGATGATGATTCCTCATTTTGTTCATAAGGATCGTGTGCTACCTCGGGACTTGCCATGCGCACTTCATCCTGTGGTGCCATTTGATTTGGAGTTGATGCGCCTCCTGGACTTACATTACGTGCAGGATATACAATTGGCTGGCGCTCAATTACTGGTGCAGCAGATGTTGTATTAAGTGGAGTAAATCCCTCTTTTGGCATAAACCAAAGGATTGCACTTAGAACAATTAGTAATCCAAATAGTAGACCAATCCGGAATGACATCTGTGGCATTCATAGGAAAAAAATTAGTGCATTATGGCGTCCTTAATGGCTACGCCACGTTTAGCGCTAAAGCTGGCTAACCGCTAAAGCCGGAGGCTCTAAAAATGTATAAATTGCTCTTTATTCATAAAATAATAGGCAATACATCCAGCTGCAAATAAATTTGTTATAGCATGAATACGAGCTCCAGAAGATCCGCCAAGCATTACAAGATGAGTTAATAATACTATGGAGATTCCAATATAATAAAATACTAAATGTAGATCCATTCTAATAGGTTTAAAGATATGTATAAATTATATAGTATATGTCCTGGGTTTGCTTTTCTAAGAATTCAACTGAAACCCCTGTAAAAGTTATTTCTGAGCATTTGCCTGCTGTTGCGACGGTTTCGGTTGATGATGGTGTTGTGACACCTGCGACACCTGCGACACCTGTGACTTTACCGGTCCTTTCACGCCTACGCCCCTGTGCCTCTGCGTCCCTTGCGACTTGCCTTCCCTGTAGGTCATATTGTTCATCTTTACCAGTGGCTGCGCCTGCAGTAGTGGCTGCGCCTGCACCCGTTGCTGCAGATACTCTTGATCTACAACTACGTTCCACTGACCAAACTGATACTGAGAAGGCCCTCCAAAATTTAAAGGAACCCTTGCCCAATGCAGAACCTGCCCAGGAGAAAACCACTCAGGCATCTTCTGAATAATTTCAGTGAAACCATTAGCATCAGCAGCCAATTCCCTAGAAATAACTTTCCAACAAACATCACCGTCTGGCCATCTCTCATAAATATATGAGCCTGAATCCCAAATATCTATTGTAATTTCGTTTTCATTAGATATTTGATTTGTTGTTAGTGACAAAATTGGTGTCCAAGTTCGCTTCACTTGGTTCATCTACTAAATTTGAATGCCCTGGATTTAAGCGTTAGGTTATATACTATATAGATGGCAGGCACATTCTCAGCCCTTGAATTGAAGCCCGATGGTGATGTATCGCTTGTTCGTGTAAAGCATACTACTGCAAAACCATGTTTGAAAGATTTTCAGACATTTCTTAAGAAGAAGACACCTCCTGCTATTCTTGCAACCTATCCATATGGCCCAAAGCGCATTACGATATTTGGCTATATTACTGGAAAAGAGACAGAGATTTCACAGCACCAGCTACCGCCGCCATGCGAAGTTTCAGAAGTATATGGTAGTATTATATTAATTTCACATTCTAGTAAAAATAAATGGGATACCTCTGTTGGATTTATTGATCCGTTCCTTCCTGCAGATTATGAGGTATTCTATGAGAAGGCGTGTTCTGGAGAATTAGAAGAGGACGAGGAGGAAGAGGAAGATGAAGAGGATGCTGAGGCTGAAGAAGAAGAGGAAGAATGCACTGATTTGGGTGACGATGCTATAGAACAAGAAGATGAAATTATTGAACTAGAGGAAGAGGAAGCACCAAGAGTAAGAATTAGCAGAAAAGTTCCTAAGATTGATCCTCAGCAATTGCAATTTCAATTCAAGTCAGTTCTAGAACCTGAACTTGAGACTAGAAAAACCGATATTCCTATTCGTATTAATATGATTAATGTATTTCATACTCTTCTAGATGATCACTGTGATGAGGAGGATATTGGGGATCTTGAGAGAGGGGTATATAATGCGACACTTGAAGATGCCAAAAAGCATATGGTTCCTTTGACCTGGGAGCACGAGATGTTCAAGTGGTTGTATAAGATGATTTCAAAGCGAATTATGACAAATTTTCAGCCAACATCTTATGTTGGAAATCAGTCGCTAATTGAACGCTGGAAGGATGGGGAGTTTACACTTGATTCTATTGGTAAGTGGACGCCTTATGAACTAAATCCAGCAAACTGGAAGGATCTGAAAGACCAGCAGTTTCGTCGTGATAAGCGTATCTTGGAGGGCAATCTCGCTATGGCAACAGACCGATTCCGTTGTTCTCAGTGCAAGAAGAAGCTATGCTCGTATTATGAGTTGCAGACAAGATCTGCAGATGAACCGATGACCATCTTTGTGAGTTGCTTAAATTGTGGTAAGCGCTGGAAGCAATAGCGTCCTACTGACGCTATTGCCACACATGCAGCTGCGCTGCATGGAAACAGTAGTCGCATCGCGACTACTATGACACATCTAGCTTCGCTAGATGGAAACAGTAAACCCTTTAGAAAAAAGCGTGCAAAACCCTTTAGAAAAACCCAGTATCACATCATTCCCTAGTCATTGCCTGACAAAAAGTATGTTCTCCAACAGAAATTCCACCTAATGGTTTCCAACCTGCTTTAATATAATTATTTACTTGATCTATCAAATCATACATTCTATTATTATTTATAACAGTATATTCCATTTATAATTTATATTTATTTTTATTTCTCTAAATACTCCCTTAAAAACTTTCTGGGCGAAACTTAGAAGGAGTCCACAATGAATAAATTATTGATTCTGGGCCTTCCTATCGCAAAATCGGTACTCTATGAGCGTCAATATGCTCTGACAAAAACTTTAAAAAGCAAGATTTTAAAGCGAAATAACCACACCATATCATGTATTTCATCTCTAAGACAACATATGCAAAATATGCATAATAAACAGAGTGATGCCCTCGCACGAGTGGCCCCGGTTACAATTAAAGAAAGATCCAGGCAAGAGTTTCTATTTATCAGTTAATGATATTTGGCTAAATACTCATACGATACCAGGATGGAAGGGTGAATATAGTGTATCAGATCAGATAACAGAAAAAACAGACAAGGAACTCCTAGAAATATTAAATAGTCTTCCTCATCTTAGCAATACTAATCTTACCCCAACTACACCAAAACAGCATCTACAGCTATTAGGATACATTTGGAAAAATAAAAATATTAAAAATGAAGAAACATATTTGCAAGTGTGTCTTCATGAGCTAATGTCATTTAAAGAAAATGCAGATATTGCCACTTTTTTAGGATGGCTAGTTCGTTGTTCAATTCCAACTATTTTTAATATAACAACGCTGAGAGAAATAGATCCTCCATTTTTAACTCGTGCAACATTATCTTGTGGAGAACTTTTATTACCAGCCGAATATTATCTGACCCCAAGTCTTAAAAAAACAGAAGTATGGAGGGCGTATGAAGAATTTATCAGCATATGTTCCGTTGAGCTTGGTCTGCCTTTTTTGCATAAAGCAATTGAAGCTGAGGAATCCTTGGCAAAGGCAATGGATAAACCAAGCTTACACCTTGCACAATCTAAATCAGGTAAATCCTGGAAATCCTGGATGCCAGAGTTTGAATGGCAGGGGTTTATGAGTGGTATGGATCTTGATATAGCTTGGGAGAAACGCATTTGGGTAATAAATTCACCTGAACGATTTAAGAGTGTATTAAAATGGATATGCTCGACCGATCAGGAACAAATTATATCAGTATTTGCAATGCATCTTATACGATTTGCAGCACAATATTTAAGACCGGCAATAAAAGATGCATATAATATTTTATATCATAAAGCTCTTCTTGGTGTAAGCCATACACCTTCTGAAGAAAAACGTATGTTAGCTCAGATAAAGCACGTTTTACCTGATGCCTTATGTAATATATATTCTAAGCATCATCGCGATCCTAAAATTTTAAAGGGGGTTACGGAATTAGTAAATATGCTAAAGCAATCTGCAATACATTATATGCAAGATATAAAAATAATGAGAAAGAAGACTAGGGTAAAAATTCTTGAGAAAATACATCGTATGAACTTTATTTTAGGAAATTCTAAAGAAAGTCCGATGCCAAAAGTTAATTATAATCCAGATAGCTTTCTTCACACAATATGCTCTATTTATAGTGCTAGGAATAAAACAATCCCTCAACTAACTGGTAAAACACGTGATATGATACATCACGATTATCCTTGTTATATAACAAATGCATCGTATTTCCAGGAATCAAATGACATTTTTTTACCATGGGGAATTTTAGAATATCCTTTTTTTTCTTCTAATGCAGATGTGCCACTAGGGTGGAATCACGGGGGGATAGGGGCTACTATATGTCATGAAATAACACATGCATTTGATTTAGAGGGCTCATTATTTACACCTAGGGGACAATTTAAGGAGTGGTGGACACGAAAGAATCGTAATGGATTCAAGAGACAAACAAGGAAAGTTTCCAGCTTTTTTGGAAAGTTTAAACATTTTGGTAAGAAATTAGATGGAAAGAAAACGCTTAGTGAAAACTGGGCTGATCTCGGTGGCCTCAAGATTTCACTTCATAGTTTAAATCGCATACTTTCTGAGCGTGGTGCATCGGAATCTGAGATTAAAGAAGCTCATCGTAATTTCTTTATTTCTTATGCGGCTTCATGGGGCACATTATTAAGAAGAAAAGCATTACTGTATTCTATTAATGAAAGTGTTCATGCCCCTGCCGAAGACCGTGTAGATCGTGTAGTTCCTCAATTTCAAGAGTGGATAGATGCATTTGAAATTAAGAAAAGTGATCCGCTATATTTAGAACCTAGTAAGAGGTTAAAGTTTTTTTAATATAAATTAATTAGATGTCTGATTCACGAATTCTAACAATTCGCAAATCAGATAATAAAAACCACGAAGACATTATGCTACCTTTAATGTTTTTGGGAGAAAAATTTGGATATTCTCTCAAAAGTATTTTTCGCCAAATTCATTCGGCACCTGAAATACATTTGGGAGTTTATCCAGATACGTTTCCGCATACAATTCAGGAGTATTACTGGATTAAACTTGGTATTCCAGGTGAGAATCCATGGGTAGCATTAGGAAAGTTAAAAGGTGATATGTATTTCTTATACACGGCATTTATGTCTAGGCCTTCTAATACATTTATCAATAATGGCCACATGGATTTATGGGTTTCTTCACGCTATAGTGATATTGTCCAGTTTGCAATGGATAAAGCTTTTTATAAGGAATATATTTCAAATACTACTACCGTGAAGTAGTAGGTTTAATTTAATTGCAGTGCAATTAAATATTAAGCGGTAATAGATAATGCTAAGTTCAGAATTTGTATTCCTTTTGATTGTTCTATGTATAGGATTTTTATTAATAGTTTATCCAAATATTTTAAAGGAAGGGTTTGAAGCAGGTATGTCCGGTGTGAGATGTGGTATAGATTTACCTACATGTAATGTTGGGTTACAATGCATGAATGGATTTTGTGGTTCTCCAATGAAACCATACCTCATGGCAAATCAATTACCAGTTTACCCTTAATACATACTTGTCTAAATTCTCAATCTTATTCAGAAGCAATGAAGTTAGCATCATTTTTAGGTATGCTTTTGGCAGTTACACTTGTAGGCTTAGTAGTATTGCATTTTTCTAAGGCAAGAAGTTATGCTCCTAGAATGCTGGGTGGTTCTGCAAGGCTTCCATGCCTAGCAAACAACCATTGTCCTATGGGTCAGAAGTGTTCTGATGGATTTTGCTCTGAAGGATTCATGGCCCCAATATCAGTTTCTACCGATATGTCTTCTTGCAGTGCCAAAGAATGTAATGGTATAAATGCACCATGCGCTAGGAAGGGGGCTCCTTGTCCTGAAGGAACCTTCTGCCAGAATAATGGATGTGTAAATATTACTGCTGCCGACCAAGGTGAAGCCTATGGGCAGATTGGAATGTTACTTTAAGGTAAAACGCTTCCAGACAAATCCTGCTTTCTTTGAATTGCAAGATCAGGTGCTGCGCCAAACATTGCACCCCAACCCTCTGATGATTCCCCGGATACTGGGTTGCCATCAGAGCCTGAAATCACAGGCCCTTTCTTAGCATCACGAGACTGTTCCTGGCGCTGCTCACTTACGAACTTATCACGAGCATCCTCGTTATCCTTGTAACGCTTCATGAGCGTATTGAGCTGATCCTCTGCGTATTCCTGGTCCTGGACCTGGTGAGGCTTAGGGTCCCAAGGCAGCCATTTTCCAACCTCTCCCAGGAAGATATTGTGGATAGTATCATTGCGCTGTAGCTTCTTAGACATGGCTACAGCCTCACCGTGAGTTCCAGTGACTCCCCGGACCTTCAGCCCACGCATAGATGTTCTGAATTCATTCTTAGCAAAGAATGTCTCCTCTAGCTTTGTCTGATTCTTGAACATGAAGTCGTCATATGCCTCCTTTATCGTAGTCCTCTTGATATTTGCATCATTCTCCTTAACATAGCCTGAATAAGTTTCCAGAATACTGCCGATATTGAGGCGAGACTTGCGGCAAATAGCAGCGGCTTCTGCAAGGGCAGATGCCGCAACTCCACTAAGGTCTGCGCCAGATGCATCCATCTTATCAGACTCCTTTGTTAACTTTTCATTAATACCCCGGACAACTGAAACTAAGAAAGTTTCTAGGTTACGAATCTTATAGTCTATCTCATACTGCTTTACGAACTCACCGAAGAAAAACTGATCCTTGCTATCAAGGATATTTTCCGGACTTAGGAACGATAGAAGAACAAACTTTTGGCTACGAATTTCCGGATCTTCTTCTAAAAAATCCTCCTTTGGTGCAGACATTTCCTATGATTCTTCATATGAATTTCTCTTAAAGTATCTGACGCACAAAAAATCTACGGAACAAGTATAAGATGGACTTCTCTCTTGGCGACCTTTTAACCTCTGTTCTCAAGTACCTCATTGAGGGCCTAGTGGTGGCTTTTGTGGCCGTCCTAGTGCTCAACCCCAAGAAGCCTAACTTTGGTGAGATCCTCACCATTGGCACGGCTGCCTTTGCCACTTTTGCAGTTCTTGATACTTTCACTCCTTCTATTGCCGTGACTGCTCGCCAGGGTGCTGGGTTTGGCCTGGGTGCCAACCTAGTGGGCTTCCCTCGCGTGTAAGCACGTGAGGTGCTGCCGGCAAAGCCGGCTCCCTAGGGTCTAAAGATCCACTGGTGTTGGTGGCTATGCTAGCTCTTTTTATGGCTAGGTCTATAAAACTTAACCAAACACTTTCAGGCTCTCTTTAGCCTAAGTTATTTTATAAACAAATTCATTCATTGTCTTTTTAAGGCAACTAATGAATTTAATAAATGAATCGTAATTTTACAGTTTTATTTTTAGAAACCTTGGAGTATCGTTTTCTTGAGCCACCTTTTTTTTCTCTTGCTGGTATTTCTTTTACATTTACGAGTGGTCCTTTACCAGATGTATTACGCCATGTTACACCTTTACGAGCTGTAGGACCCGTAGATTTAGCAGTTGCAGAATCTTTTGAACTAGGCGTTACCACAGTGGTTGCTGTCGTTGGTGCCTTTGTAGATGTTTCAGTTGGCGGTGGAGGTGTTACAACTTGCTGTGCAATTACAGGTGTCGGTGTAGCTGCAGGTGTCGGTGTAGCTGCAGGTGTCGGTGTAGCTGCAGGTGTCGGTGTAGCTGCAGGTGTTACAACTGGCTGTGTCTCTGCAGGTGCAGGTGTTACAACTGGCTGTGTAGCTGCTGGCTCTATAGACGATGTAGCTGTTGAAGTCGGTGGTATAGGTAATAATGGACTAGTTGCGGTAGATGCGGGCACACTTTGACTAATGGGCTTTATATTAGTCGTGGTTCCTACATTAACCTTACTGGTATTTCCACTATTACTAGATGCATTCATTTTGCGTATTTTATGGAATCGATTATTAGCTTGAATAAATCTAAAGATTGCACAATCAGCTTTTTCTTGTGTATTACCTTCTCCATTGCATTTTTGTGATACAAATGCTTTTAATAATAACGCATATATATCTTTAGAATATAAATACCCTTGATTTTCAAGTAATAAAGATTCATCTTTCTCAAAATTACCTTTTTTCCATTCTTCTAATACTTCAGGGGTTGGATTACGTATTTTATATGGCCTATTATCTATTATAATATTTATTAGTCCATCTGTTAAAACTTCTGCAGATGAGTTAGGATTTAAACTAAGTGAATCGTCAGTTGCAGTAGCGGCAGTAGCGGCA